>Ga0210388_10000115_pt1 | contig 95238 bp, 83 predicted proteins | sample IncBWC19OmetaG_FD_155485 | JGI IMG/M metagenome (GOLD analysis project Ga0210388, IMG submission 155485) | Forest soil microbial communities from Barre Woods Harvard Forest LTER site, Petersham, Massachusetts, United States - Inc-BW-C-19-O ... | reverse complement strand
GCGACCCGGCCGAAACCGGGCCGCTAGTGGATTGGAAGGTCTCTCACATGGGTCCTGGCCACAACGGTGAACCGTATATTCCATGCTTCGATGCACCAACCTCTGAAAACCGGAGTTGAAGCTCCGTGATAGGATCGATCCTAAAATCTTCCGTCGAGGCCATACATATAGTTGGCCGCGCGAGCCGTTCCACGGGCTCCGGAAGCTCAGCACCACCGTAATGCGACTTTTCCTGCGCAGGAAAAAAACTGTCAAAGAACGCCCGGTGAGGTGCGTCCTTCTGGATTTAGAGTACTGCTAGAAAAACAAGGACATTTCACGCAAAGGCGCTAAGCTCGCTAAGGGAAAAGAGATAAAAAAACATTTCACGCAGAGACGCAGAGGGCGCGGAGAAAAAAACTACGGTTCCAGTTGTTCGGGGAACACCGCGTACCCGGATGGTGGCGGGAACATTTGTTCCAGGGCCATCAGGCGCTTTCTGAGATAGCGGCTGGGTAGTTGGCGCGGGCCGGTGTCGACGTCGATGTCGCAGCAGATGCCGTGGAGATAGAGGGTCAGCGTATCGATAAAAGACTGGCGGGCGTATCCGCGGAAGGTCTTGCTGTTTTTCACGGCGCCTCCGCGAGAGTTTTGCACGCGCCGCAGGGTTTGCTTCAATCGCCAGCTTGGCTCATCGACCTCACCGTGGGCGTCGGCGTTTAATTCTTCGCGCAGCACGCGGGCGTAGGCGGATTCCATGTCGTCGGACCAGTGCTCGCCCATCAGGGTCGCGAGCAGGTGGTAGAAGCGATAGTGATATTCGGCTACTTCCTGGTCCTTTAACGCGAAGGCGAGCACGGTTTCGTCGCCCAGGCGAAGCTGGGTTGAGGTCGAAATTTTCCCCTCTGGGGGCTTCTCCGCGGTCACAAAGTCAGACGCCGGAGTCTTGGAACGGCTGCTGCCGTTGGCACGCTCCAGGTACGGGACCAGCAGGATCGAAATCTTGGGAAGCGCGGCCGTCATGGCGGGAGGTAGAGCGGCTACGGGCTCCTGCAAATACTCCTTCAAATCGTCCTCGGTCATGGGGACGCTGGCGCAGAAATAAGAGAAAGTATTGCTGAGCGGGATCATTTCGCTGCGGAATCGCTCTGCGAACTGGCGGACGCTCAGTCTGGTTAGGTCGAGTTGAGCCGGCATTGATGGGCTGACCCTATTCTACCGGAGTTTTCGCAGTTGGCTGTTCTCGGGCCGACGAGTCTGTGTGAAAAGGTCAGTTTAGGCCGCTCCTGCTAGTCGCGGCTCTGTTTCGACTAGCGGCCCGTTTGTCTATTCCTGGCGGAGGGCTTCGGAGGGTTCGATGCCGACGGCGCGGCGGGCGGGGATGAATCCGGCGGCGGTGGCGACGATGCCGATCAGGGCGACGGCGGCGGCCAGGGAGACGGCGTCCATCGGGCGCACGCCGTAAAGGACTGGCGCGATGACGCGGGCGCAGGCGGCATAGACTGCCATTCCCAGGATCAGGCCGGGGCCGACGCTTAACAGGACGTCGCGGAAAATCATTTCGACGACATTCGCGGGGCGCGCGCCCAGGGCCATGCGGATGCCGATTTCGCGGGTGCGGCGGGCGACGGAGTAGGCTAGCATTCCGTAGAGTCCGATTGCGACCAGGACGGCGGAGGCGAGGGCGAATACGGAGGCCAGAGCGGCGATAAGCCGCTCCTGCCAGAGGGACGTTTCGATGTCCTGCTCCAAGGTGGCGACTTCGGAGGGCGCAAGGCCGGGGCCGAGGCTCGCGAGCATGTTGCGGAGTTCGGCGATCACGGGGGCCGGCGCGCCGCCCGTGCGGACGTGGAGGGCGATGCCCAAGGTCTCGCCGTATTGCGCCCGCAAGTCAATTAAGGTATACCAGACCGGCGGCGGATCTTCACGCATCGATCGGTATTTGGTGTCGGCGACGACCCCGATGATGAGTTCGTCGGCTCCGGCGGTGGTGTTCATTCCGCTTCCAAATGTTTTGCCGATGGGATCGACGTGCGGAAAGAACCGGCGCGCGAAGCTTTCACTGACGATGACGGGACGGGGTTTAGCGTCCAAATCAGAAGGGCGGAAGTCGCGGCCTGCCAGGAGACGGATTCCGACGTTTTCAAAGTGGCCGAGGCTTACATTATTCATGCTGGTGTTCAAGAAATCGGCGGTGCGAATCGCGACGCCGGTGGGCGCGACCGAACTCTTCAAGCCGATGCCACGCATCAGGGCCATACCTGAATAGGTGGCTCCTTCGACGCTGGGGAGACCTTGGGCGCGGCGCAGAAGATCTTCCAGTGTCGCCTTCATTTCCCGTGTCTTGACGCCCGCCATGCGCGGATTGACGACCATGACGATGACCTTTCGATCGATGCCTGCGTCGGTGGATCGCAATTGATGGAGGGTTCGCAGCAACGCGGCTCCGCCGATCAGGAGGATGGTTGACAACGCGATTTGCAGCGCTACTAGCGCGATTCCCGCGTAGGAGCGGCGCTGACGGGGGCCTCCGCGACCCATTAGGCCCGTTAGGTCGGCTCGGAATAAATGGAGCGCGGGGACGATGCTCATGGCGATGGCGGTGAGGATACAGGCTCCGGCGGCGAACGCTAAAACGCGTGCGTCGGGAGTGAGTTCGAGTGTCAGCGGCCGGCGTGAGGGGAGAAATGCGAGGAGGGCTGAGCTTCCCCACCGCTCGATCAGCATTGCTCCGGCAGCTCCAAGGATGGAGAGGACCAGGGCGTCCATGATGAGTTGCGAGGCGATCGTGAAGCGGGTCGCGCCGAGGCTGAGGCGCACGGCGATCTCTTTTCGGGCCGCTTCGCCGCGGGCAAGCATAAGTCCGGCGATATTGGCGCAGACCAGGAGAAGGAGCACGCCAACAGCGCCCATCAGGACTTCGACGGCGACGGCGAATTGTTTGCGGAGCTTCGACACTCCGCGGGCGACCGGCGTGAGGTCGAGACTGGATGCGATTCGATTTGTGAAATAGTCCTGCTGTTTCTGGCCCGTGAGAGGCGGGTCAGCGTTTTCCAGCTCGGCATCGACGAGTCCGGGGTGAAGAGTTTGCAATTCGGCCACGGCCTGGGTGACGGAGACGCCGGGTTTCAGCCGCTCGAACATTTGCACGCCCGCGCCGTAGACCGCGCGGCCGGGGGTCCATTGAGAGTACGCGGCGACCGGGATCGCGACGTCGGGGCTGCCTTCGACGTCGAGCCCCCGGAAGCTCGCCGGCATGACACCGACGATGGTAAAGGGAACGCCGCGGAGACGAATGGACTCGCCGAGCACGTTGGCGCGTCCGCCGAGAGCCCGCTTCCAGAAAGAATGGCTGAGCACAACAGGATAATTTGCGCTTTGGCGATCGTCCTCATCGACAATGGTGCGGCCGAGTTCGGCATGGGCTCCGAGGGCCCGGTAGTAATTGCCCGAGACGAGTTTCGCTGCCACGTTTTCCACGTGATTCCCCGATTGGAAGGACATATCGAGATCGCCGGCAGAGAAAACTTCGCTGAAGCTTTTCGCGCGTTTGCTGATGAGGGGGCGATAGAAGTCGGCGAACTCCGGCATGGGACTGCGAAAGCCGCTGGGATGGACTTCCTCCATGCGGACGAGCTGTTCGGGGTGGTCAACGGGGAGATCGCGGAGGAGGAGGACGTCGACGGCAGTGAAGATTAATGTGTTCGCGCCGATTCCGAAGGCTAGCAAGAGGACGATGATGGCGGAGAAGGCTGGGTTGCGGGTCAGGGTGCGGAGGGAGTAGCGGAGAGCGCGCACCTCTTCATTCTAGTCAGGATTGCGGGGGACAGGTCGGGACCTGTGCCTACTTTGTGTTTTCGTACCACTTGAGGTTTGTTGTGGCGCCGCCGATACAGGCCAAGTCGATGCGGTGGTCGGTGTTCAAGTCGATGGCCGTGCAGGCTGCGGCGGCCATGGTTCCGGTGTCGAGGATTTTGCGCTGCCAGTGGCCTTTTTCGTTCGAATAGATCAGGACTTGATAGGGCTTGCCGCGCATGCCGGCTACGATTTGCTCTCGCCCATTGCCGTCGAGGTCGGCGGTCAGGATGGTGTGGGCATCGAGCAGCGTGTCGTCGATTTCTTCACGCTGCCATTGGCCGCGATGTTCAGTGTAGACGGCGACTTTGTTGCCGTGCCAGGGTTCGATGGCGGCTAGGAATCGCTGTTTGCCGGTGTGGCCAACGGCGATGTCGCTCGAGCCGCTTTTTGGCCAGGGATCGGGATTGCCTTTCGATATTTCAGTGCGGGTCCAGTTGTTCTTAGCGAAGCGGTAGAGGTCGATGCCGGAGAAGGAGCAAGTGAAGATGGAGTCGCGGCCTTTGCCCTCCCAATCGACCATCGTGATGCCGTGCTGGACGCCTTCGTTATCGCTGGAGATCACGGTGCGCTTCCATTCTCCAGGCGTGTAGTAGACGAGTGGGACATGGTCGCGATACTCGGGGGCGACGGCGTTTGCGCCGATCAGGGGGGCGTTGACGAAGACCTGCGAGCCATCGAAGTTGGCTACGCGGATGCGGTGGGAGGTGGGCAGGCGGTCGATCTCTGTGAGCGTCCAGGGTTGGCGCGGGTCGCCATTGGGTTTGAGGACGGCGACGATGCCTTTGCTGTTGGCGTACACCGTGGAGAAGCCGTAGGCCAGGACGATTTGATCGTTTGCAATCGCCAGGTTAATCATGCCGGTCAGGCCGGAGGCGATGACGTGACGTTGCCAAGTTGGATTTTCGAACCAGACTAAATCTGTCATTCCGCTGGCAAGAGCGATCAGGTCAGGCTTGCCGTCGTGATTCAGGTCTGCTGCGACGACTTGGTAGCCGCCTTTAAGGTCCGTGGCGATGACGTGTTCTTTAAAGTCCGCTGCAAGGAAGGTCAGGAGGAGCAGGCTCTGGATCATTTAATTTTGAAATCCCAAACCTGGGTGTTGATGGATTCGAGACCGTCGGTGTATTCAACGATTGCGTACTCGCCCGGGTCCAGATCTTTCTCGGGCCAGATTTTGTAGACGTTATCGCCTTCCTGTTTCTTGAAGGTCTGGATCTCTTTGAACACTTGCATGATTTCTTTCGTGACTGGGACAATTTGGATATTTTCGACAATCCGAGAACCTTTTTTGGTCGACGTTAGTTTGACCATTGCCAGGCGTTCCAGGGTCGAGAGGCGGAAGAAGAACTCCGGGCGTTTTTCGTCGATCTCCTTGGGAGCGCTGTCGCCGTCGATTTCAAGGGTCGCCTTACCGGACACCATAGGGACGGGGGAAAGAACTTTCAGAACCTGGCGGCGTTTGTCATTGACGACCTTCGATTCGGCGACTTTGATGGTTTCCAGCTTCTCGTTATGGATGTAATAGACGCCGGGGTCTTGAGGGATCTCCTCGACTTGTCTGGCGGCCAGGCGGTCGGCTTTGTCTTCTTCGGCTTGAATTTTGGCGTCGGCCTTGAGGTCCTCTTCGTGCTGCGCGGCTTCTTTTTTGGTGCGGGCGAGGTCGACCATTTCTAGAGGGAGTTCCTCCCATTCGCCTCGCTCAGAGCTCAAATAGCTGACGCGATCCTTGACTACTTTATATTCGGTGGTCAATTGATAGGTGCCGTCTTTGAGGTAGAGGCGGACGATTTCGCCGTATGGCATCAGAAAAAAAGCTAGGAGAAGCCAAAGCATGTTCTTACCTGCCCTTATTATGGAGGAATGCGCTATCGAACACTTGGACGCACCGGCATCGAGATCAGTGACATTGGATTTGGGGCCTGGGGCATTGGAGGGAAGCAATGGATCGGCGGGTCGGACGAGGAATCGCGGGCCGCGCTCAAGAGGGCCTTGGAACTGGGGGTCAATTTTATCGACACCGCGCTCGCTTATGGAGATGGGCACAGCGAGGAACTGGTCGGCGAGATCGTGAGGTCGGCGCCGGGGAAAGTTTATGTCGCGACCAAGGTGCCTCCAATGAATAAGAAATGGCCGGCGATGGCGGGGATTGGCATCGAGGAGGTCTTTCCGTACGATTACGTGATACGGTCCACCGAGGAGAGCTTGCGGAATTTGAAGATGGACGCGGTCGATTTGCAGCAGCTTCATGTTTGGAATACGGAGTGGACGGATCGGGATGAATGGAAGCGCGCGTTCGAGGATTTGAAGAGGTCGGGGAAGGCGAAGGCGGTCGGTGTGTCGCTGAACGCGGGCGATCCGGATTCGGGGCTCGCGCTGATTAAGACCGGGCTATGCGATTCGGTGCAGGTGGTGTACAACATTTTCGACCAGTCGCCGAATGCCAATTTGCTGCCGCTTGCGCTCCAGCATCGGGTGGGGGTCTTGGCTCGCGTGCCTCTCGATGAAGGCGCGCTAACCGGGACGATCACGGAAGATACGGAGTTCGAAAAGGGCGAGTTTCGCGACTGGTATTTCCGGGGGCGCGACCGGAAGAAGCAAGTAGTGGAGCATGTGAGCGCGTTGCAGAAGGATTTGGAGGGAGTGAAGGGATCGCTGCCGGAGATTGCGCTGCGGTATTGTCTATCGAACCCCGCGGTTTCGAGCGTGATTCCGGGGATGCGCAAGGTGCGGACGGTGGAATCCAGTTGCTCGGTTTCGGACCTTGGGGCATTGCCGGAGGATGTGCTCGCCAAGATGAAAAAACACGCCTGGGTTAAAGATTTTCATTCGTGAGGATCGGACTGCATACCTCGATTGCGGGGGCTCTGGAGCGCGCGGCGATCAAGGCGGGAGAGATGGGCGCGAACACGTTCCAGATTTTCTCGTCGAGTCCGCGGCAGTGGAAGGCTTCGGTGCCCAGTGAGCCTGCGATCAAATTGCTGAACGTGTGGCGGGAGAAATACGATCTGACGCCGCTGACGATTCACGACAACTATCTGATCAATCTGGCGTCGGCGAATGAAGGGATCCGCAAGCAATCGGTCGAGGCGTTTCGAGGGGAGCTGGTGCGGGCGATCGCGATTGGCGCGGAGTACCTGGTGGCGCATCCGGGGAATTACAAAGGGCAGACGGTCGAGCAGGGGATTTTTCATTTTCTCCAGGGCGTAGCGGAAGCGGCCAATGGGCTGAAGTTCGACAAACTGATGCTGCTGATCGAGTGCACGGCGGGCGCTGGCGCGCAGATCGGAGGAAGGCTTGAAGAGCTCCAAATCATCCGCGAATATGCGGCGCGGATGACCCATCTGCCGGTGGGATTTTGCCTGGATACGTGCCACCTACTGGTGTCCGGTTATAACATCGCGACGCCGGAGGGTTTGAACGAGACGATTGCGGAGGCGGACCGGATTCTGGGGCTCGAACATGTGCGGGTGATTCATGCGAACGATTCGAAGGCTCCGCTGGGATCGCATGTGGACCGGCATGAGCACATCGGGCAAGGTTATATTGGAATGGACGGGTTTCGTCGCCTTCTCACCCACCCGAAGCTTCGCCACAAAGCCTTCATTCTTGAAACGCCGGTGGATCAGGAAGGCGACGATCAACGGAATCTCGACACACTCAAATCGCTATGGAAGAAAAAGTCTACGACCACAATCAAATCGAGCTGAAATGGGCAGAGCGCTGGAAAGACGCAGAGCTTTATCGCGCCGATCCCCACTCCTCCGCCAAAAAATATTACGTGGTCGAAATGCTTCCCTACCCCAGCGGACGGCTGCACATGGGACACGTGCGCAACTATTCGATCGGCGATGCGCTGGCGCGGTACATGTGGATGCGCGGGTACAACGTGCAGCATCCGATGGGTTGGGATGCGTTCGGTTTGCCGGCGGAAAACGCGGCGATCAAGGGCGGCGCGCATCCTCGCGATTGGACGCTGGCGCGCATCGAGGAGATGAAGCGGCAGATGAATCGCATGGGCTTCGCGTATGACTGGAGCCTGGAAGTCACCACATGTCTGCCCGACTATTATCGCTGGAATCAGTGGTTTTTCCTGAAAATGCTGGAGCGGGGCCTGGCGTATCGAAAACGTGCGCTGGTGAACTGGTGTCCGGTAGACGGGACGGTGCTGGCGAATGAACAGGTAGTGAACGGGTGCTGCTGGCGCCACGAATCGACGCCGGTGGAACAGCGTGCGCTGGAACAGTGGTTCTGGAAAATTACGGACTACGCGGATGAATTATTGCGGGCTATCGATGAACAACTGGAAGGGAAATGGCCGGACCGCGTGCTGTCGATGCAGAGGAATTGGATCGGCAAATCGGTGGGCTCGGAGATCGATTTCACGCTGGAAAGCACCGGCGAGAAAATTCGTGTGTTCACGACGCGTGTCGACACGATCTACGGCGCGACGTGCGTAATCCTGGCGCCGGAGCATCCGCTGGCGCAGAAGCTGCTCGACGATGCGGGTCGCGTTCGTGCAAAGGAAATGATTGACGCGCGGGCGAATAAGGGTCCGGGAGATGTCGTGAAAGATGGCGCGCCTACGGGTGCGTTCGCGATCAATCCGTACAGCGGCGCGAGGGTGCCGGTGTGGATCGGCAATTTCGTATTGATGGACTACGGGACCGGCGCGATTATGGCGGTGCCTGCGCATGACGAACGCGATTTCGAATTTTGCACGACGTTCGGCCTTCCGATTGTGCCGGTGATTCGGCCTGCGGAGGGTGAGCGGAAATTGCCCTATTGCGACGACGGTATCGTCGAAAATTCGGGCGAATATTCCGGGTTGAGCAGCGCGGACGCTCGGGTGCTAATGAACGAGCGAGCGGAGCGCGAGGGCTTCGGCAAAGCGGCGATCACGTTCCGCATCAAGGATTGGGGCATTTCGCGGCAGCGCTACTGGGGCACTCCGATCCCGGTGATTCATTGTCCGAATTGCGGCGTAGTGCCCGTGCCGGAAGCGGATCTACCGGTTGAGCTTCCGTATGACGTGAAGTTCACCGGCGAAGGACGGTCGCCTCTGGCGGAGAATCCCGAGTTCATGAACGTGAAGTGTCCGAAGTGCGGCGCCGATGGACAACGGGAGAGCGACACGATGGACACGTTCGTCGATTCCTCCTGGTATTTCTATCGCTACTGCGATCCGAAGAACGACAAGGCTCCATTCGATTCGGCGAAGGTCGCGAAATGGTTTGAGATTGATCAGTACATCGGCGGCGTGACGCACGCGATCCTGCACCTGATCTATTCGCGATTTTTTACCAAGGTGATGCGGGATCTGGGATTGATCGCCAATGACGAACCGGCGGCGAACATGTTCACGCAGGGGATGGTGCTGGGAAACGACGGCACGGCAATGTCGAAGTCGAAGGGCAACGTCGTCGATCCCGAAGAGATGATCGATAAGTATGGCGCGGATACTTGCCGCCTGTTCGTGCTGTTCGCGGCTCCTCCGGAAAAAGATATGCCGTGGATCGAGGCGAGCGTCGGAGGGCAGCGGCGATTCCTGGAGCGCGTGTGGAAATTCGTGACGCGCAATATTGGTCGGGGTGCTGGAGTGGGCGATGCGGCGGCCGATCGGCGGGCGCTGCGGAAACTGCATCGGACGATCCACAAGATGACCGACGATTTCAATAATCGCTGGCACTTCAACACGTCAATTGCGGCTCTGATGGAGCTGATCAATACTTTGAGCGACGAAGAGGCGAGCCTGTCTCGCGCGGCGCTGGATCAGATTCTGCCTTCGCTGGTTTTGCTGCTGGGTCCGTTCGCTCCGTACATGGCGGAGGAGTTGTGGGAGCAGTTGGGCCGGACGGGTCCGGTGTTCAGGCAACCGTGGCCGGCCTACGACGAGTCGTTAGAAAAAGAAGACGCAGCGGTTGTCGTGTTGCAGGTCAATGGAAAAGTGCGGGGACATATTTCGGTGCCATTCGGGACGTCGAAAGAAGAACTGGAGCGGCTGGCGTTGATCGATCCGAAGACACAGGCGTCGATTGCGGGCAAGCAGGTTGTTAAGGTGATCGTGGTGCCGGATAAACTGGTCAATATCGTCGTAAAGTAAGGGCACATGGCCACGCGCCCGCTCATTCCGATGGAAGTCTACTTGACGAGCGTGTACCGTCCAGATTGCGACTACGTGGATGGCGAAGTGTTGGAGCGGAATTTCGGCGGACGAAAACACGGGCGGTTGCAGTTGAAGCTAGGAGCATTTTTTCTGGCCCGCCAGGAGCAGTGGGGCACGTATGCGATCGTTGAACAGCGAGTCCGCGTGCAGGCTGGGCGATACCGGGTTCCCGATGTTTGTGTCGTTCTTGGAGCAACCGAGGAGGAGGTGCTGAGCGTTCCTCCGTTTCTCTGTATCGAAATCCTCTCTCCCGAAGATCGCATGACCCGCGTCTGGGAGCGCCTCCACGACTATTTCGAAATGGGTGTGCCCAACGTATGGATCATCGATCCTGAAACACGCAGCACGCACATCGCGAGCTCATCGGGCGACCTTCACCGCGTCACCGACAACCTGCGCACTGGCGATCCGGTCCTCGAAGTTCCTCTTTCTGAAATCTTTGAGTGACGTACAATAGTCCACGCCATGGACTCTCTTCGTCGAGATTTTCTCAAGACCTCCAGCGCGGTCGCACTCACTTCCCAGATTTTTACCGGCAACGTTCGCGGGGCGAACGACCGGGTTTCCGCTGCTTTTATTGGCATGGGCAAGATGGGGCGGTCGAATCTCGGCTATGCGATGCGGCAGGAGAATCTGCAAGCCACGGCGGTGTGCGACATCTTCGATCGCAACTTGAACACCGCGGTGGAGATGACGAAAAACCAGGCGGGCGGGGCTGCGAAAGGGATTCGTGATTTTCGCGAGATTCTCGCCGACAAATCGATCGACGTGGTGTGCATTTCGACGCCGGACCACTGGCATCCCTACATGACCGTCGAGGCGTGCAAGGCCGGCAAGGACGTCTATGTCGAAAAACCGATCTGCGTCGTCGTGGAGGAGGGTGTCAAGATGGTGCAGGCCGCGCGCAAGTATCAGCGCGTGGTGCAGGCCGGCACCATGCAGCGTTCCGCCGTGCATTTCGCAAAGGCCGCGGAGATCGTGCGCAGCGGGCACTTGGGGCAAATTACGTTCGTACGCTGCTGGAATTATGGGCTGGCGAAGCCGGAGGGGCTTGGCAACCCTCCGGATCAGGAAGCGCCTGCGACGCTCGACTGGGATATGTGGCTGGGGCCTGCGCCCAAGCGCGCCTATAATCCCAACCGCTTCGGGGTCGATCCGCAGGACCGGTATTTTTCGAGTTTCCGCTGGTTTTGGGATTATGCGGGAGGCATGATGACGGATTGGGGCGTCCACTGGCTGGATATCGTGCAGTGGGCGTTCGATGAGCAAATGCCGACTGGGATTGCCTCGTTTGGCGAGAAATTTTATCTGAAAGATAATCGCGAAACCCCGGACACCTTGCAGGTCACGTACGAATATCCTGGTTTCCTCGCGGTGTATGAGAATCGCGAAGCCAATGCGCAATCGATGTTTGACAAGAGCGGCGGAATTTTATTCCATGGAACGCTCGGCACGATGTATCTTGATCGCAGCGGCTACAAGATCGTTCCGGAAAAGGGGTCGAGCGTTGAGCCGTCGGAGATGAAATCACTGAGCAGCGGCAATCGTGAGCACTGGGCGAATTTCCTCGATTGCGTCAAGACGCGCGAGAAGCCGACTAGCGACATCGAGAAGTGCCAGCACTCGACCACGACCTGCCTGCTGGGGAACGTCGCGCTCCGCAGTAAATTGCGGCTCAATTTCGATGCGCAGAAGTGGACCGTGGCGGAAGCGGAGGCGAAAAAATATCTGTCCCGCGAATATCGCAAGCCCTGGAAATTAGTGGTGTAAGCGGGCCGCACCCGGTGCCGGCCCGCTCAGGTCCTATTGAACGGCGACCGTCGGGCCCACTTGCGTGGTGCTGCCGTTGATCGTGATGGCCAGCGGAAGCGCGCTACCGCTGATACCGGTCGGCACCTGGAGATTCACCTGGATGACTCCGGTGACTTCACCCGGCGCGGCGCCCGCGAACTTCACGGGGGCGTTTACGCCGTTAATGGTTGCCGTGACTGTGCCCGGAACATTATATAGGGTTCCATTCGGGGTGACGGTACCGGTGATGCTCGCCGGATTGGTCTGTCCGCCTCCGGTCATGAACACCGAAATGATGGAACCCTCCGCGGCCGGCGTCGTGGGGATGTTCTGGCCTCCGACGACGATGCCGGCCGACGGTCCGTTCAGGGTGCCGTTCTGGTTGAGGACCGATGCTTGGCCGCTCCCGGTGGAGCTGTCGGTATAAATACCCGGCGCCTGGTTCGCCACCGACTGCTGAATTCCGCCCGATTGCTGCCCCGAGTAGGAAACGGAAACGGCGGTGGTCACGCGGCCCGCGATTTCGTACGGGACGATCACGTTGATTTGCGTCGGCGATACGTAGATCGGAGTTCCAGGAGTGGTGTCGAACAGCACCTGTACGCCGCCCAACGTATTGCTCAACGTTCCGCCGGCGCCCACCGAGAAGGTGGTTGCCGTGGTCGGTCCGAGGTTAACGCCCTTGATGGTGATCAATTCGCCGGGCGAGATCGCTCCGAATGAGCCGCTCGCGCTATTGGAGATGGTGCTCGGCTGCGGCACCGGAACTCCGGTTACTGTCAGGGTCACGGGAACATTGATCGCCTTTTGACCCTGGGGCGTAATGATCACCGTGCCGGTATAGGTTTGGGCCGTGGTTAAAACGCCTGGCACGATCGATACCGTCAGAGCTAAAGGCGTTCCCGAGGCTCCGGTCGAACCCGATGTGGGCGTTACGGCAAGCCACTGCGGTTGGCTCGAAAGTCCCACGCTTACGGGAACCGCCCCGCCGGCGCTGGTGACGTTGATCGTCTGGGCCGCAGGCGCAGCGCTACCCAATTGATAGCTGAACGTGAGCGTAGTGGGAGAGGCGGTCACGGTTTGAGCCGACGTGATCACCAGGCTTACCGGCACCGTAATGGTTGGTGTTGCGGAGTTCAGCAGAGCGATCGAAATGTTGCTGCTGTAGGTTCCCACTGACAAGGTGTTCGCGGCCACACTCGCAGTGATGGTGCCGCTGGCGGTGCCGCTCAATGGAGTGATCTGGAGCCAGCTCCCGCCGGTGATCGGAACCACCGACGCGGTGAATCCGCTGGTGCCTCCAGTGGCCGTCAGCGTAATCGTTTGCGATGGCGCGGCCGTGGAGGCTCCCTGACTTTGCGTGAAGGTCAGCGACGTCGGCGCCACCGAGACCGTGGTGTTCGCCGAAACCGTCAGGACCACCGGAATGGTAAGCGCTCCGCTGGGAAGAGTGGCGTTGTTATTTGCGCTGATAGTAATCGAGCCGGTGTACACGCCCACGGGCAATCCGCTTGGAACCACAAAGACTTGCAGGTATTCTTGTCCGGGACCTTGTGAATTACCCAGGGATAACCAAGCCACCGGAGCTCCCGGCGTGGAGGCGAACGCTGTATAGGCGAGCGAGGAGCCATCGGTGCTGCCGATGAAGATCCTGCTCGACAGGACGGCGCTCGATCCATAAGTCGCTGTTACAACGCCGAAACCGTTGTCCGGCGTGACCGTCAACAGGGGCGTCGGGGCGACGTCCACGGTCACCGGTATATTTACGGTCGTGTTCGCACTCGCACCATTGTTGTAAGTCACCACCACTGTACCGGTGCAGAAACCCGCGCCCATCCCGGTCCCATTGACGCTCACCGTCAGCGTTGCCGGAGTTACATTCTGATTCGGGGACGCGGACAGCCAATTCGTGGTCGGGCAGTTGCTCGCGTTCATGGTCGTGGTGGTTACCGTGAATCCGGCGCTGGAAGCGGCCGATAACTCCACTAACTGATTTTGAACAGCAGGAGAGGAAACCGAGGTCTCATAAGAGAACAAAAGGGCGCCCGGAGCGGCGTAGATGGTCGACGTAGCCGAGGTTACCGTAAACGAAACGTTGATCACGACCGTATAAAGCCCGGCGTCGCTGTTTTGAGGATACAGCGTGACGGTGCCCGTGTAAGGCGTGGTGCTGACGTTCAATCCGGACGGGTTGACGGCGATCGTCAACACGGAGTTATTGGAAGTGGATCCGCTGGTGGGGGTAACCGTCAGCCACGACTGATTCGTTTGCGCCGAATACGGAATGGGACTGCCGTTAGAACTGGTGATTTGGACCGACTGCGTCAGCGACGACGTGCTGCCGAAATTTGCCGTGAAGCTCAGGTTGTTGTTGCTGACCGTGAGAAGCCCGTTATTGCTTACTATCAGGGTCGCGGTCACGTTGGTCGTATTGCCCGCGCCGGCGGTCGGGGAAATAGCGAGGTTCGCGACATACTTGCCTACTGGAAGACTAGCGGTGCCCTGATAAGAAAGACTCAATTGGACTTGTTGCGGGGTAGTGGTGGCCAGACCGCCCGTGGGGTTAACCACCAGCCAGTTCGTGGTCAGCGAAGGGCCCGAAACGGCCGTCGCCACCACTTGATAGTTCAAAGACCCGCTGTTGGTAGAGATCATCAAGTTCTGCGGTTGGGACTGGAAACTCCCTTGTCCCGACCCTGCCTGGAAGACGAAGTTGTTCAGCGTCCCGGTGACGTTCAACGCCGCGCCTTGCGTCACTGACAGCGTCACCGGTATGGTCGTCGAATCGCCGGTGGTCGTACTTTGTATGGTTAATAATCCCTGGTAAGTGCCGGTCGAAAGGTTTTGGGCGTTCACGGAAACGGAGAAACCCGGCGAGCTGCTATTGGTCGAGATTCCGGAAGTGTTGGTGAGGAGCAGCCAATTTCCGCCCGTGGTCGTGGACGCGCTGACGTTGTAGGTTAGCGCTTGCCCGCTACTGGTGACCGTGACGGGAACCGATGTGGGGCTGCCGAAGGAATTGCCCTGAATCGCGCTAAACGTCAGGTTCGCTGGATTCGCAGTCAGCAGCGACGGCGTGCCGACCGTCAGCGAAACCGGGAAATACACCAAGCTATTGGGCAAATTATTGACTTGGATGGTGATATTGGCCGATACGACTTGCCCATTGGCGAGGCCGGTGGTGTTCACCTGCACCGGAAGGGTCGCCGGTGAGTTCGGGAAAGGAATTACGTTGCCGTTCGGCGTGCCGTTAACCTTGAGCCAGGTCTGGCCGCCGGGCACTGTGACGACCAACGTCGTCGGATCGATGCTGGTGGTGATGGTGAGGTTCTGAACGGCTTGCGCGCCTCCGCTCTGCACCTGGAAGTTCATGCCGCTGCCGAGCGCGGGCGACGTCGTGATGGTTTGCCCATGCGCTGTGTCGGAAAGACCCAAACCCGCCAGGCATAACATGGCCCCAAACATCGAGATCTTAAGGTGTTTCATTTAATTCTCCACTTTCCAATACTCAAACGAGGCAATCCGGTCTCCAAATTCAGTCTACACTTAAACAAAAACGTATTAAAATGTTTTAGTGGAGAAACCCGCACATACAACTCAGGCTGAAGTTAAGATGGTGTTGGTCGCATGTTTGTTTCGGACGAAATTTCCATCCGGGCGGAGGGGCTCGCCAAATCGTACCGCTCGGGCGGCGCGGAACTGGTCATCTTCGCGGGCCTCAACTTCGAGGTCGCCCTTGGCGAGAGGCTGGCTTTAGTGGGCGAATCGGGCGCGGGGAAGAGCACGTTGCTGCACTTGCTGGGTGGTCTGGACAGGCCCACGGAGGGTGCGATATACTTCGGGCATAAGGACATTTGCAAGCTCCCTGCAAGCGAGCTCGCCGATTTTCGGAACCGGGAGTTGGGTTTTGTCTGGCAGATTCATACATTACTCGCCGAGTTCACGGCTCTTGAGAACGTGATGATGCCGCTCCTCATCCGCGGGCAATCACGGGATCAGGCGGAGCCCGTTTCGCTTGCGAGACTCGATGAGGTGGGCCTTAAAAATCGCGCCACGCATCGCGCGGGGGAACTATCGGGCGGGGAACAGCAACGAGTGGTGCTGGCGCGCGCCCTGGTAGGCGATCCCAAGGTTTTGTTGGCCGATGAGCCCACGGGCAGCCTGGATTATAAGACCGGCGACATGATCATGGGCCTGATCGAGGACCTGCATCGTTCCCGCAATCTTACTTCTATCCACGTCACGCACAATTTGAATTTCGCGCGCCGCGCAGATCGTGTGCTTGCTCTGGAGCGCGGGCAGCTTAGTGAAATGGCGGGAGCTGGCCCCCATGTTTGAGCTCTACACAGAGCAGGCCCGCAGAGCCGTTTTCTTCGCTCGCTGGGAAGCGGGAGCGGTGGGTGCGCCTGCGATCGCTGGTGAACATCTTTTATTAGGGCTGCTGCGAACCGATGCGGGAATCGAGAAAGCGCTTCCTGACACAGAGGCGGCCAAACGAATTCGCAAAAGGATCGAGCAGAAGTACACAGGCGGGGAAAAGCTCCCGACTTCCGTCGATATGGCCCTCGATGCCGATTGCCAGCATGTGTTCGAGGAAGCCGCGAAGCTTAATCAACCGTTAATCGGGACCGAGCATCTTCTTCTTGCCCTGTTGCATCAACAGAAGTGCCTGGCCGCGCAGATTCTTCTGGAACAAGGTTTTGAGTTAGAGAAATTCCGGAGCCAGCCGGCTCCTTTGAATCCGTCCGATTTCGAATAGAGCAGGAATTATGTTTGAACGCTATACCGAAAAGGCTCGCCGGGTCATCTTCTTCGCCCGGTATGAAGCCAGCCAGTTCGGCAGTCCGTGCATCGAGACCGAACATCTGTTGCTCGGGTTGCTGCGCGAGGACAAAGCCCTCGCCAATCGCTTCCTTCGTTCGAGCGCGTCCGTCGAGTCGATTCGCAAGCAGATTGAAGCGCACACCACGCTGCGCGAAAAGGTGTCGACCTCCGTCGACTTGCCTTTAAGTCATGAGTGCAAGCGCGTGCTCGCTTATGGCGCGGAGGAGGCCGAGCGGCTGAATCACAAGCACATTGGAACCGAGCATCTTCTCTTAGGTCTGCTGCGCGAGGAGAAATGCTTCGCCGCCGATATTCTGCATGAACGCGGCCTGCGTCTTTCGCAGGTTCGCGAGGAAATCGCCCGTTCGAGCTCTGAAAAAATGTCCTCCAATCGCCCCAAGGAAAGCTCTTTACTCAGCGAGTTCAGCCGCGATCTGACGCAAGCCGCGATGGACGGCCTGCTGGATCCTCTTATCGGACGCGACTACGAACTCGAACGCGTGGTGCAGATTCTCTGCCGCCGCACGAAGAATAACCCCGTCCTCATCGGCGAGCCCGGCGTCGGCAAAACCGCCATCGTCGAAGGCTTGGCGCAACGCATCGCCGACGGCGACGTGCCGAGCTTCCTGGCCGACAAGCGTATCCTGGCGCTCGATTTGTCGCTGATCGTCGCCGGCACCAAGTATCGAGGCCAATTCGAAGAGCGCCTGAAGACCATCATGAAGGAGTTGATGGAAAATCAGAACGCCATCATCTTTATAGATGAGCTGCATACGCTGGTCGGAGCAGGCTCGGCTGAGGGTTCGCTCGACGCGGCGAATATATTGAAGCCTGCGCTGTCGCGCGGGGAAATCCAGTGCATCGGCGCGACGACTCCTTCGGAGTATCGCAAGTCGATTGAGAAGGATCGTTCCTTGGAACGCCGCTTCCAAGCCGTCAAAGTTCCTCCGCCGAACGAAGGCGATGCGATTCGTATTCTCTTCGGGATCAAAGAACGGTACGAGAAATTCCACGCCGTTTCGTACACGGATGAGTCCATCGAAAACGCTGTCTACACTTCGACTCGATTTATTCCCGATCGCTTCCTGCCCGATAAGGCCATCGATCTGATTGATGAGGCCGGCGCCCGCGTGAAACTTCGCCAGACAACGCTGCCAGGCGAAGTCGCCGACATTCAGAAGCGGATCAAGTTCATCGTTCACCGCATGGAGAACGCGATCGCCAATCACGAATTCGAAAAGGCGCGTTTCTATTCCGACGAAGAGCGCAAGGAGCGCGAAAACCTCCGCCAGTTGCGCGAGAAATATAACCTTGACGACACGTCCACAGGTATCGTCACCAAAGACGACATCGAAGACGTAGTGGCCCGCTGGACCGGCGTCCCGATGACGGCGATCCGCGAAGAGGAAGTCGCGAAGCTCCTGCGCATCGAGGGCGAACTGCATCGCCGCATCATCAGCCAGGAAAAAGCGATCTCGGCGCTATCCCGGGCCATCCGCCGTTCCCGCGCGGGCTTGAAATCTCCGAAGCGTCCGGCTGGTTCGTTCCTGTTCCTGGGTCCCACGGGCGTCGGTAAGACAGAAGTCGCACGGGCGCTCGCCGAGTTTCTTTTTGGAAGCGAAAAATCGCTGATCCGCTTCGATATGTCGGAGTTCATGGAGAAGCATTCCGTGTCGAAGCTGATCGGTTCGCCTCCGGGCTACGTGGGATACGAAGAAGGCGGCCAGCTCACCGAACGCGTGAAGCGCGCTCCCTATTCGATCATCCTGCTCGACGAAATCGAGAAAGCGCATCCGGATATATACAACATCCTGTTGCAGGTTTTTGAAGACGGCCAGTTGACCGACGGGCTCGGCAACACGGTGGACTTCAAGAATACGATTATTATCATGACCTCGAATCTGGGCGCGCGGTTCTTGGAAAAGCGCAGCCAGATCGGCTTCAGCGCCCCTGGCTCCGGCATGCCGGCCAAGGTCGAGGATCAGGTGATGGGCGAGGTCAAAAAGGCCTTCAATCCCGAGTTCCTGAATCGTCTGGATGAGGTTATTCTGTTCACCTCGCTTTCAGACGAGGACTTGCTGAAGATCATGCACTTGCTGGCGGACCAGATCAACGTGAACCTGGTGGCCAAGCAGATCAAAATTCGCCTCAACGACGACGCCGCCAAGTACATCCTCGAAAAAACATGCAGTGACCGCAGCTACGGCGCCCGTCCTCTGCGCCGCGCGTTGCAGAAGTATATCGAGGATCCGCTGAGCGAGGCTCTGATTCAGGGCACGCTGCCGCGTCCGTCGGAGCTCGAAGTTTACCTGGGCGACGGAGGCATCTACTGCCGTCCGCTGGCTCCAGTCGAACAGCCGGCGCTGGTATCGGGCGACGTCGCGGCCACGGAGGAGACTCCGGTCCCGGTGACGCCGCTGTTTATGTTCGAATAAGATTTGCATCGCGCCAGGTGAAACGACGCTCAATCACGAGTGTCTTTTCGATCCGGGTATGCCGCGAAAGCCGGGATAACGCGAGTTACGCCTCACAGATCCGCCGGCCGCAGTCCGGGTTGCTTCGCCACGCGGCTAAGGATTTTTCGACCCAGATCATCGCCATCGTGGAAGGAAAATTCGTAGTTCGGCCAGCCGTCGCGCGCAAGCATCTTGTGCGATCCAACCTGCCGCTTCACGCGCCAGCCGAGCCGTTCTAACGCGGCCAGGACGCGCTTCGCCTTAGTCGCCGGCCAATTGCTCACTGAGCACCTGGAACGAAACGTTCAGTGCCGTGGCAGGCAATTCTCCGTGCTTGATCCGATCCGCAATGCTGATCGCTTCCTCTCGGGTCGCGTCATAGGTCATTACGCCGGGCAACTCGAGCGCCTCAGCGATCCAGCGGCCGTCGTCCTCGCGGTCGAGCTCAATGGAGAGCTTCATGACACCTGGTATGTCATTTCTCCGCCCAATACCCTGGCCGAGCCCTCACCACCGCAGTCGGAAACTTCGGGACATGGACCTCAATATGGTGCAGCCCCGTATTTTTCGACTCCTGCGGCACGAAGCTCAATAAATACTGGCTGTGAATCTCCTCGCCCAGCCGCGATATGTCCGCTTCCAGCGATTTCTGCCTCAGGAACCCAAGGTGCCGTCCGCCTGTCGCCCTGGCAAATGCATCCGCGTCATTCGTCTTGCCGAGCCTCGCGATTTCCCCGATCGCCCCGATGTAATCCGGGCCGCCCGGCATCGAAGGATCGTTGTCGGAGCTCGATGTCCACGCCTGTCCTTCCGCCGAATAGGTCAGCGAGTAAACGACCGTTCCCGTCCTCTGCGCCAGCTCAATCGCCTCCGCCAGTTTGTGCTTGCTGCCGCGATCTCTGGATTCGCCCATCACCACCATGATGCGCCGGTAATTCTCCGGCCGCGTGTCGAGCATCTTCATCCCCTCGATCACCGCGTCGATCAGTTTCGCCTGCTTGATGGTCCGCGGCTCGATGTCTTCGAACGCGGTGCGCAGCTTGCCCCCGTCGGAAGTGAACTCGGTATAGGTGCGAACCTCGGTGTCATAAGCGATCACCGCGGCTTGTCCGCGATCCCCGATCACGACAGGCTTGATCATTGCGCCCACCAGCCGGATGCGAGCCAGGGCCGGCGTCGAAATTCCGCTGGATTGGACCAGTACCACCAGCGAGACCGGCGCCAGCACCGTGTCCGAGGTGTCCAGATGAACCGTCTGGCGTACGCCGTCGTCGGTCACGACAATGTCGTTCGCCGACAAGCCATCGATGAGAGTGCCTCTTTTGTCCATTACCGTAGTCGGGACCAGCACCAGGTGAACGTTGGTCTTAATATCCTGTGCCAGCAGCGCCACAGTGAGCACACAGGTCACGCGTAGAAACTTCACCACAATAAAGGGACGGCCTCATGCGTCATACCGTTACGTTACCAGCAATCACCTTGCCAACACCGATAGCGCTACGCTAGTTTCTTATGTCCGATCGTATATCAGAACTCCGCCGCCGCCACGCTAACGCCGAGAATGGCGGTGGGGAAGAACGCCGCGCGCGCCAGCACAAAGAAGGAAAGCTCTCCGCCCGCGAACGCATCGATCTTCTGCTCGACGAAGGCAGCTTCGAAGAGCTTGATAAACTGGTCCGCCACCGCTCCCGCGATTTCGGCATGGAAGAACAGATCGTCGACGGCGACGGATTCGTCACCGGCTACGGCCTCATCCACGGGCGCCCCGCCTACGTTTTCGCGCAGGACTTCACGGTCTTCGGGGGGTCTCTCTCTGAAACCAACGCGAAAAAAATCGTCAAGATCATGGACCTCGCGCTCAAGACCGGGGCGCCCGTCATCGGCCTCAACGATTCCGGAGGCGCGCGCATTCAGGAAGGCGTCGTCTCGCTGGGAGGGTACGCGGATATTTTTCTGCGCAACACCCTTTCGAGCGGCGTGATCCCGCAGATTTCCGCCATCATGGGTCCTTGCGCCGGAGGAGCCGTCTACTCGCCCGCCCTCACCGACTTCGTTTTCATGGTCGATAAAACCAGCTACATGTTCGTTACCGGACCCGACGTGATCAAAACCGTCACCCACGAAGACGTGACCAAAGAAACGCTGGGCGGCGCGACCACGCACAACTCCACCAGCGGCGTCGCGCATTTTCTGGCGCACAATGATACCGAATGTCTGCAAATGATCCGCGCGCTGATGTCCTATCTGCCGCAGAACAATCGCGACGACGGCCCTCAGCGCGCATCGGACGATTCCATCGACCGCCAGGACGTCGAGCTCGATTCCATCGTGCCCGCTGAATCGAACCAGCCCTATGATATTAAGGATGTGATTCACCGTATCGTCGACGACGGTGATTTCTTCGAAGTGCAGGAGCACTGGGCGCGTAACATCGTCGTCGGATTCGCGCGCATGGACGGACGATCGGTCGGCATCGTCGCCAATCAACCGGCGTTCCTGGCCGGATGCCTCGATATCGATTCGTCAACGAAGGGCGCCCGCTTCGTCCGTTTCTGCGACGCCTTCAATATTCCGATTCTGACCTTTGAAGACGTCCCCGGCTTCCTGCCCGGCACTGCCCAGGAATTCGGCGGCATCATCCGCCACGGCGCGAAACTCCTCTACGCGTATGCCGAGGCTACGGTCCCCAAAATTACGGTCATCACCCGCAAGGCCTATGGCGGAGCTTATTGCGTCATGGGCTCGAAGCACCTCCGCACCGACGTTAATCTCGCTTGGCCCTCGGCGGAGATTGCCGTTATGGGACCCGAAGGAGCCGTCAATATAGTCTACCGCCGCGAGCTGACGGGCGCCTCCGACCCCGAGGCCGTCCGCCGCGCCAAGACCGACGAATTCAAAGAACGTTTCGCCAATCCCTTTGTAGCCGCGGAACATGGCTTCCTTGACGATGTGATCGAACCCCGCCAGACGAGGCCCAGAGTTATCCGAGCCCTACACCTTTTGGCGACCAAAATCGACACCATGCCCCGCAAAAAACACGGCAATATCCCACTTTAGTACTGCCCACTTTACATCTCGGGGTGAGAATGCCGTGCCCGAAATCGCACTCTGATCTGTGGGCGATTTTTTCAGCCGGCTCTTCTCCTCCGATTACATGCCTCACGGGCATTGTTTCTTCTGGCAGCCTTCGCTTGTGTGGCTGCACGTTATTTCAGATTCGTTCATTGCCGCCGCCTACTTCTCGATCCCGGTTACTCTCTACTATTTCATTCGCAAACGTCCCGACGTCAAATTGCGCGGCGTGATTCTGATGTTCGCCGCCTTCATCATGGCCTGCGGAATGACACATTTATTGTCGGTTTGGGATATCTGGCACTCGGCGTACCGCCTGGAGGGTGTGGTGAAGGCCATCACCGCGTCTCTTTCCGTGGCTACCGCCCTGGTCGCGATCAGGCTGGGACCGGTGGTGGCGAAAATTGCCTCGCCGGAACAGCTGGAAGAGGTTAACGAAAAGCTGCGGGTGGAAATCGAAGGCCGCGATCAGGCGGAGGAAAAACTTCGCCGGTATGTTCAAGCCGAGCTGCTGGCAAGCGAGGACAAGCTGCATTCCTTCTTTGAAGCCGCATCGCAGGGCATTCTAGGTGTGGCGAGCGACGGCTGCATCACACTGGTTAACCGCCGCACCGAGGAGCTCTTCGGTTATTCCCGCGCCGAACTACTCGGCCAGTCGCTCGAAATTCTGTTGCCAGAGCGCTTTAGAGCCGGCCATGTGGCGCACCGGAGCGGTTATTTTGCGCAACCGCGAATGCGCACCATGGGAGCCGGCATGGATCTGGCTGGTCTCCGCAAAGATGGCACAGAGTTCCCCATTGAAATCGGTCTGAGTCACGTCAACACACCCGAGGGCCGTCAGGCTTTCGGAATGGTCAGTGATATTTCGGAGCGAAGGAAAGTCGAGGCCGAGCTGCTGGCGAGCGAAGACAAGCTTCGATCGCTATTCGATGCGGCCCCCGAGGGGATTCTCGGCGTGTCTGCGGATGGGACCATATCCATGGTCAATCGACGCACGGCGGAGATGTTCGGGTATGAGCGGTCCGAATTGCTCGGTCAGAAAGTCGAGTTGTTGCTGCCGGAGCGGTTTCGCACCGCGCATGTCATGCACCGCGAAGCTTACCTGGCAGAACCCCGCATGCGCGCCATGGGGGCCGGGATGGACCTGGCAGGGCGCCGTAAGGACGGCACTGAATTCCCTCTGGAGATCGGCCTCAGCCATGTGAACACTCCGGAAGGCCAGCTCGCCTTCGGAATGGTCAGCGATATCTCGGAACGCAAAAAGGCGGCCGACGAACTGGAACGGCTCAATAATGAGCTGCTCCGGTCTAATGCCGAACTGAGCGCCAGCGAAGGCAAGTTCCGTTCGTGCCTGGAGGCGGCCTCGCAGGCGATTATCGGCTTCGGGGCGGACGGCCGCATTAGTCTGGTCAATCGTCAAACGGAGGAAATGTTCCGCTACTCCCGGGGCGAGTTGCTCGGCCAGCCGTTAGCGATGCTTTATCCGGAGCGAGGCCTCCCCGGGCTCCAGGCCCGCCTCAAACACGCTTTTGTGGACCCCCACCACTTCCTCGCAGAGGACGAATCGGGCCAGGAGCTGATCTTCCGGCGAAAGGATGGCAGCGAATTTCCTTTCTCCGCCGGAGTGTCCAAGGTGGATCTTCCGGAAGGACCGCTGGTATTCGGAATGATCAACGATATTTCCGAGAGCAAGAAGGCTGACGACGACCTGAAGCGCGTCAACGCGGAATTGCGCCGCTCCTACACGGAAATGGAACAGTTCGCCCACGTGGCGTCGCATGATTTGCAAGAGCCTCTGCGCATGGTGACCGGTTACCTTCAGCTCGTCGAACGCCGCTACGCCCCGCAGCTCGACGCGGATGGCAGAGAATTCATCGGTTTCGCGGTCGATGGCGCGCGGCGCATGAAGGCCTTGATTCGGGATCTGCTCGATTTCTCGCGCGCCGGAACGGGCGCCGCCAATTTCCGCGAGGTCGAGGCCACCTCCCTACTTGGTGATGCGCTCCGCAACCTCAAAATTGCCATCGACGAATCTGCCGCCATGATTACGGCCGATCCATTGCCTACAATCTATGGCGACCGTGTGCTGCTGACGCAGGTATTGCAAAACCTCATCGCGAACGCACTCAAGTTCCAAAAGGGTACAGCGCCTTGCGTACATGTTTCCGCCCGGCGCGAGGGCAAGGAATGGATCTTCTCGATCCGCGACAACGGCATTGGAATCGAGTCGCGTCACCTGGATCGGATTTTTCGAATTTTTGAACGCCTGCATTCCATTGAAGAATATTCCGGCTCCGGCATCGGACTGGCGATCACCAGGAAAATTGTGGAACGGCATGGCGGAACAATCTGGGTGGAATCCCAACCCGGCTCGGGATCGACATTTTATTTTTCGATCTCTGCCGAAACGGGAACTCTAAGTGAGGGATCGAAACTCGGCATGGGTGCGACAACGTGAGAAAAATTCAGCTCTGCGAACACTACAGATCAGCGGGGGAAAATGGCACATCCACAACTCATGCCCTGTAAGAAATTCGAAGTCCTCCTTGTTGAAGATAACCCGGGCGACATCCGACTGATTCAGGAGGCGTTTAAAGAGGGCGACGTTTTCAGTCACCTGAACATCGCTCGCGACGGCGAACAGGCGATGGCTTACCTCCGCCAGGAAGGAGCTTATTCCAACAGCCCTCGCCCCGCGTTTATCCTGCTCGACTTAAATCTGCCTCGCAAGGACGGCAGAGAAGTGCTCGCGGAAATCAAGGGAGACAGCACATTGCGCCAAATTCCTGTAGTGATTCTCTCGACGTCCACCAACGTGGAGGATGTTCGCCGGGCTTACGACCTTCACGCCAATTGTTACGTTCCCAAGCCGTTCGATGTAGACCGGCTCGGTCAACTCGGCAGGACGCTCGAAGAGTTCTGGCTCAATACCGTGCTCTTGCCAGTCTGATCCGGCCGCCTCTTCGGCCGGCTTATCGAAGAACTGCTTGGCCGTCATCCTGGCGGTTCCATCAATGAGCCTCTGTCCCACTCCTGCGAACTGACGGTGTGTCCGTTTCGGCTGCCACCTGCCCCTGTATACTAGCTCCCTAGTGCAACTCACACCCCTCGACTGGACCGTGGTCGCTCTTTACTTCGCCTTCAACATTGGCATTGGATTCTATTACAAGTCCCGGGCCGGGTCCAGCGTCAACGAATTTTTTCTCTCCGGCCGCAACGTGCCCTGGTGGCTCGCCGGCACCTCAATGGTGGCCACAACCTTCGCAGCCGACACGCCTCTCGCCGTGACTGGCATGGTCGCGAAAGGAGGCATCGCCGGAAACTGGCTATGGTGGTGCTTCGTCGCCAGCGGTATGATGACCGTGTTTTTCTACGCGCGGCTGTGGCGCCGCTCCGGCGTCATGACCGATATCGAATTCTCCGAAATCCGCTATTCCGGGCGCCCTGCGGCCTTCCTGCGCGGCTTCCGAGCGCTCTATTTAGGCATCCCGATCAACTGCATCATCCTCGGCTGGGTCAACAAAGCGATGGTGGATATCCTCATGCTGATCCTCGGCGTCACCAAGCTTCAAGCGCTGGGAATCGTGATCGGCATGATTGCGCTAACGGCCGCGATCTCGACACTAAGCGGACTCTGGGGTGTGCTGGTCACCGACATGTTCCAGTTCGTCATCAAAATGTCGATGGTGATCGCGCTCGCCGTCTTCGCCGTCCGTGCCGTCGGCGGCATGGACCAAATGAAGATGAAGCTACTCGCCATCGATGCGACTCGCGGCAATCAAGGGAGCGTCCTCAGCTTCATTCCCGATCTCGATTCGGCGTGGATGCCGATGATTACCTTCCTGGTTTACATTTCGCTCAACTGGTGGGCCACCTGGTATCCCGGAGCCGAACCCGGCGGTGGAGGATACATCGCGCAGCGGATGTTCTGCGCTAAAGACGAGAAGAATTCGTTGCTCGCTACGCTATGGTTCAATATCGCGCATTACGCCGTGCGTCCGTGGCCCTGGATTCTGGTCGCGCTCACGTCGCTGATTTTGTTCCCCGGCTTGAAAGACCCCGAGACAGGTTACATCCGGGTGATGATCGCCTATCTGCCTCCATCGTTGCGAGGACTGATGGTGGCCGCGTTCGCCGCCGCCTACATGTCGACCATCGCGACGCAGCTCAACTGGGGCGCCAGCTATATCGTCAACGATTTCTATCGCCGCTTCCTGAAACCCGATGCGACCGATCATCATTACGTAGTGGTCGCGCAACTAGCGACGATTCTGCTTACCTTCGTCTCCGCCGGCGTGACGTTTTACATGGACTCGATCTCGGGCGCCTGGAAACTGCTCATCGTTACCGGAGCCGGCACCGGTAGCGTGCTTCTGTTCCGCTGGTATTGGTGGCGGATCAACGCGTGGAGCGAAGTGTCCGCGATGATCGCCGCCTTCATCGTTTCCGTCACGCTCCAAATTGGCTTTCACATGGATACCGACAAGCCCGTCGACTTTGCGCACATCATGTTAATCACCGTCGGCATCACCACGGTGGCATGGCTTGCGACCACATTCCTGACCAAACCCGAGCCTCAGGACCTGCTGGTTTCTTTCTATCGCCGCACACGCCCCTCGCTTTCCGGATGGCGGCCCATCGCACGCTTGGCACCCGATGTTAAGCCGAACCAGGACGGCCTTTCGAATCTGCTCGACTGGATCTCCGGCTGCGTCCTGATCTACGGAGTTCTGTTCGGCGTCGGTAAGCTGTTGCTGGGCGAGACCGGGCTCGGAATCGGCCTATTGGCGTTGGGCCTTCTAGGCGGCGCACTCATTTATTGGGACTTAAATCGCCGGGGCTGGAGTTCGGTGGTCGATTAAACTTACTGCGCCACCCCGAGTTGAGCTGCGATCTCCTGCGCCATCCGAAGATGCTCCCGAATAATCGGCAGAGCCTTCTGCGCCACCGCCTTCGCGTCTGGATCGCTCCCCGAATTTACTTCTTTTTCGAACGCGGCAATATCCGCCTTATGGTCCTTCACCATATCTTCGATATACGCCTTGTCGAAATCCACCCCGGTCTTGTGCGACAACCGCTCATAAGTCATCTTCTGCATCATCGATTCTGAGGTGGGCACGCTGACATGCTGGTTGGTCGCGACCATCCTCACGTCATCGCCCATCTTGCCGTGATCGGTGACCATGCGCTGCCCGAAGTCTTTCACCGCCTGAGACGACGCATTGGTTTGGGCCAATTGGCCCAGCTTCACCTCCATAATCCCGCCCTCGGTCGCGTCCTTTAAAAACGAAGAATCAGCCGCGCTCGATGCCGCGCATAGCCATAAGAGGCCTGAAACGCATGAAACAACTCGAATAAACATAAATGAATCCTCCCTTGGTTAGAGGACCCAATCTCGCCAGCCGTTTCGGCCTAACGATTCCCCTCGCTAAGCCGGATCTCGCTCAACAAATCTCCTTCCGTCACATACCCTTTCGAAGTCCGATCAGCCCGGGAGAGCAGCCCCCGGAGGCGCGCCGCGATCGCTCCCTGCATCTCGTCCCGCGAAATCCGGCCATCGCCGTTCCGGTCGAGAGTGAACATGATGCTCGACGCCTCCAGCACCGCGCCTTCCGGACGAAGTTCATTTTCCACTAGCTTGCCGTCGTCATTGGAATCGAGCGCTCGCAGCGCCGCCGCCGCATTCCTGATTTCGCTTGCGGAAATTTCTCCGTCGCCATTCGTATCGAGCGCCGCGAGTACCGGATGAACCCGCATGAAGGCGAGACGCATGCGCCCCAGCATCATCGGATCGAGGATATCGTCAGGCTTCAGCCCGCACTCCTCCGCCGTCAGCTTCCCGTCGTGATTCTTATCGAGCTTCCACAGTGCCGCTGGAGCATTCTCCATCTCCGCAGCAGAAATCTCGTTGTCCTGATCCGCATCGAGCGCCGCGAGCACCAGAATAAGCCTGAAATACGCCGAAATCGGAGGATGGAACGGGTACGGATTGAGCTTCACCTCCGCCGGCAAATCCGCAACCGGCTGCGCGTCCGTGTGCGCTCCCAATAGATGCGAAGGACTCGGATGGTGCGAACCCACGATCAAATTCATCTGCCTCCATCGGTGACTCATCGTGAAAGCGATCAACCCGAACGCAAGAAAGGAGATCAGCATCCCCAGGAAGAACGCACCGGCTCGCGGAACCTCAGGTGCAGCCGAATAAAATAGCGGCACACCATCCGCAGTCGCCGTCGATGAAAATACGACCTCACTTCTCCGCAACGCCCTCTGCCGAAAAAGCGAAACGAACCCATCGGCCATCAGCGCAGTCTTCCTGGCCGACTGATCGAAAATCGCGAGCATCTCATCGCCGAACCGCTGCCGGAACGCTCCCGGATGCAATCGCAACAGTAAAATGTAGCACCACCGCGTCATGACGAACGTCGCAGATGCAGCCGCGCCTCCCTCACGACGCCTTCCAGACGCGAAATCTCCGCCGAGAGCAATTTGCGTCCTTGCGCGCTCAAGCGATAAATCCGCCTGCGTGGATCGTCGCTTGAAACTTCCAGCACCATCCCCTGATCCATCAACCGCTGCAAGTTGTCGTACAGCGTGCCCGGCCCCAACTTATAGGCGCCCTCCGATTGCCGGGCGACCTCCTGCATAATCCCGTAGCCGTGCATATCCTCTCCGGCAAGCGCAAGCAGAATATGCAGCGCGGCGGGCGAAAGCGGAAGGTATGGATTCATAGCTCGGTTTCCGTTATATCGGATTCCGAGTATAAAGTCAAGGCTCACAGGCTAAAGTGACTTCCACAGATGTCGAACGCTGAAGGGCTGTGCCACCCGGCCCAGGATTGTGAGGTGGCACAGACTTTAGTCTGTGAGTGAAAAAGGGGGCGCTGTTACGCGCCCCTCGCCGCCTTAATTAACAGGCGGCCAGACAACAACAGGTTCTCCCATATGATTCCCCTTTCTGCTGAAAGAGTAATCCTGGATTTTCAAATCAGAACCTGGTGAAACCGCCAAGTCTTTGAAAAACGGTGCTTTTTAGAACTGAAAATAAACGAACGGCAAAGCCTTCTCCGTTACGCCGATCATTTCGATGGTCAGCAACAGCACAATCACGAACGCCGCGTAGGCCCACGCCGGTCCTTTCGACAACCGGTCGGTCCACGCGAATTTCTCTTCGATGACCGCGATTACCAGGGACGCTCCCGTCATATAAACCAGCCACCGTGGCAGCAGCGCCGTCATCTGTTTGCCTCCATGAAATAGCTGGCTGATCACGTAGCGGCTGTCGGCGAAGGTCGCCGCGCGGAAAAACACCCATCCTACGCAGACCAGGGCAAACGTGATCAGCGCGCGCAACGGATAGAGCCACAGCGGAGGCTTCTTCTCGAACTCGCGCCGGCCCATCATTCGCTCAACGCTCAACAGGCCGCCGTGATAACCGCCCCAGATTACGAAGTTCCAACTGGCGCCATGCCACAGGCCCCCCAGCAGCATCGTCAGCATCAGGTTGCGATACGTCATCAACCGGCCGTGGCGATTTCCTCCCAGCGGGATGTACAGATAATCACGCAGCCAGCGTGACAAGGACATGTGCCAGCGATGCCAAAAGTCAGTGATGCTGAATGCGAGATAAGGCCGTGCGAAATTGATCGGAAAATGAAATCCCAGCAACAGAGCCATGCCGATCGCCATGTCGGTGTAGCCGGAAAAATCAAAGAAAATCTGCATCGCGAACGCAATCACGCCGCTCCACGCCGCCCAGCCTCCGGGATGAGCGCTCAGGTTCTGAAAATAAGAATCCGCAATTTGCGCGAACTGATCCGCAAACGCCATCTTTTTCGTCAGCCCGAGAACGATCAGCATCACGCCGCGCAACACTTCTTCTTCACTCGGATGTTTCCAGGCCCAGAGATCGGAGAAAAACTCGCGCGCGCGCACGATCGGCCCCGCCACCAACTGCGGAAAGAAAGAAATGAACAGTGCGTAATCGATGGGATTGCGAATCGCCTTCTGCTCGCCGCGATAAACATCGACCACATAGGAGATGCTCTGAAATGTGTGAAAACTGATGCCGAGCGGCAAAATGATCGAAAAGGTCCACGAATGCGGCGGATAGCGAAGCAACTGCGCTAGATTGTCGGCAAAGAAATTGTAGTACTTAAAAAAACCGAGCATCCCCAGGTTCGCCGCCAGGCTTATGAGCAGGAAAAGTTTCTTGCGATTCGCAGGCGCGCGATCAATCGCGATCGCCGCACCGAAATCCACCACCGTCAAGCCCAGCAGTAGCACCACGAACTTGTAATTCCAACTGAGATAGAAAAAATAGCTGGCGATCAGCAGGATCACTCTGCGCCACGATCGCGGAGCGGTGTAAAACACCGCCAGCACCACCGAGAAGAATACAAAAAACTCCGTGGTGTTAAAGAGCATCGAGCCTGAGGCTGACTTCCTTCGCAAGGATGCGCGAAAACAGCGCGCAGCCCGGTCCGTTCATGTGCATCTGATCGATGAACAGACTGGGTTGCTCAAGCGATTCGAAAAGGCGCTCCGGCAGCAGGGTTACGCCCGGCTGTGTACCCAACTCACGCACGGAGCTATGCGGATTAAACGCCGGCTGATCGGGACGCACAAACGGTCCGCGCGGCAAGTCGATAAAAATCACGCGCGTCTGCGACCCTCGATAGTGCTCGTAAATCTTCCCGAGCCACTTGTGCATATAAGCCGTTCGATCGCCCCGGTAAGGCGTCCTAGGCTCCAGGAACCGGTATCGATACGCAGTTTTTTGCGCCTCGGTGAATCCGGCCGGCACGGTCAGCGTGCGAGTTTTCCAGTCGATCGCCACGCCTTCCATGTTCTGATTGGAGCCGACGTAATTGTAATACCAGAGGTACGAATCCTTTCGCGCGAGGTTCGACATCTGGATGCGCGAAGTGGGATGCAGCAAGAAGTCCTGAAAATCGCGTTTGTAAATCAACCCCTTCAAAACGATGCCGCGCACGGCGGTCCATTCGAGCTTCGGATCATGCCAGTAAGACCGCGCAAAAAAAGGAATGTCCGAATATTTCAATCGGCCGATCAGATAATAAAGATCTTCCGCGCGGACCGATTGATCCTCCTCGATTTCGACATCCTCATAATCGTCCATCGCAATCAAAATCGCGGAGTAGCGATTTGCGTGAGGATCGGCGCCGCGCAGCATGTAATACCAGTCTCGCGGAGTCGCGCCACCCAGAGCGATCGATCCGAACTCATAGCCGGTATTGAGTTCATTGGCATAACGAGGCAGAAAGCCCATACGCGAATCGCCAATCGCCAGCACCTGGTGAGGATTGGTGCGCGGACGCTTCAGTTCGTTGCGAACATACGTCTCCACGGATCCAGTGGAGGAATCGTGCCGCAGGATGGTGTAATACGCGTCGGTGTGAAAGAGCGCAAATTCAACCGCCCAGAAACCGCAGACGGTCAGAATCAGGGTGAATAAAGCTCGCAAGATGCTATTTTAGTTCACCACCAACCGGACGCGTGCCGTTATTCTTCCATTCGCGAAGTTCCGAAAATCCGCGCGAGATTTCAGCCGGGAGCATGGTGCAATGCCCGTCGTGCTTGACGAACTGCTGCACGAACAAGGCCTGCGTTCCGGCCAACTCAGCCAGCGTGGAATACGTATTCGGAATCGTCACCGGCACCAATGGATCGTAGCTGGTGTGAATGGCCAGCATCGGCTTGGTGATTTTACCGGTGGGCGTGTAGTTCTGGCGAAGGTAGGCAACCGCTTGCGGATCGGCGGCATAGCGTGGAATTTCGCTGTTCAGCGTATTGTCGTCCAGCGTGCCGCTATAAATCACGTTGCGATTGTCGAATGGATTGCCGCCGGCGCGTTCGTTCAATTCCTTGACCAGGTAGACCAGAAACGTGAGCGTACCCGCTAGGTCCTTGTTGCTCTTGAGATTGTTCTGATGCCGCAGCGCGCCTGCCTTCTCAGGCGACGATTCGAGCGCCGCTGTGATCTTCGCGTTCAGTTCCTTATCGCCGGTGGCTTTCACGAAATCCTTGGGAATTTTCGTGGGATTCGGAAGGATGCCGGGAAAATAATAGCTGAACAGCACCAGAGCGTCGAAGGCCCCGCGCGATTGGAACGATTCGCTCGCCGCGAGCGGTCCGCAGAGAGGCAGCGCGGCGTCGTAAACGGTCGGATACATTTCCATCAGCATCATGGTGAGGAATCCGCCCATGGAATGGCCTGTTAGATACGTTTCCTTCGGCACGCCGTACTTCGAAATGAAATAGCGGCGAAGGCTCTCCGTATCGACCGCGGCTTCCTGAACGGCCCATCCTCCAGTGGCGTAGCCCGACTCCGCGACGGCATAACCCTGATCGGTGAACGCGACCAGGAAGGGAATTTTCGCGTCTTCCTTGTACGTCACCGGGGAAGCGTTGTAGCCGTGGCAATAAACGACAAGGCCGCCATTCCAGTTGTCGGGAATGTCGATGCGGAAAGCGGCTCCGTTGATGGTTCCGATTTCAATTTTCGGCGCAGCGGAGACAAATGAGGCCAGTGAAAGAATAGAAAGAGCAGCGAGGGTCTTCATCGGCTGAAGGTAAGCGATTGGCTACGGCTGTGTCAAGGGACCCGTGTAAAGAGAAATGGCGGAGAGGGGGAGATTCGAACTCCCGGAACCCGTGAAGGTTCAACGGTTTTCGAGACCGCCGCAATCGACCACTCTGCCACCTCTCCGCGACAGCCTCATTGTACCATTTGAGTTATGCATCGCGCCCTTTTCCTGTTACTGACGTGTCCCTTGTGGGCGCAGACTATCCAATGGGAACAGCAAAAACCCGAAATTCTGAAGCATTATCGCGATCTGATTCAGATCGACACCAGGGCCGGCAATGAGACGAAAGCCGTCGATTACATCAAGAAAGTGCTGGAAGCAGACGGGATTCCCTGCAAGATTTTTGCACAAGATCCGGCGCGCGCTAACCTGGTTGCCCGCATCAAGGGCAATGGATCGAAGCGCCCTATACTGATTCTGGCGCACACCGATGTCGTGGGAGTGCAGCCCGAAAAATGGCCGGTCGATCCCTTCAGCGCGGCGATCAAGGATGGTTATATCTGGGGGCGCGGGTCGCTCGATGACAAGCCAGTGTTGTCGGCGAACCTGATGGTGATGCTGCTGCTGAAACGCAATCACGTGATGCTGGATCGCGACGTGATTTTCCTCGCCGAATCCGGAGAGGAGGCGGACACCACCGGCGTCGGCATCAATTTCATGGTGAAGAATCACTACGATGAGATCGACGCGGAGTACTCGCTGACCGAAGGCGGGAATGCGACCATCGAAGGCGGCAAGCTGGTTTCGATGAACATCGGGACGGCGGAAAAAGTTCCCGCCCGCGTGCGCCTGGTGGCCACCGGAACCTCCGGCCATGGATCGGTGCCGCGCATGGACAACGCGCTGATCCATCTCGGCGGGGCGGTGGAAAGAGTCGGGCGCTGGCAGACGCCCATGCGCCTGAACGACACCACGCGCACCTATTTCGAAAAACTCGCGACGATCAGTACTCCTGAAAAAGCCGCTCGCTACAATGCGCTGCTGAATCCAGCGACCGCCGACGCGGCCCAGCGTTACCTGGCGGAGAATGAGCCGCAAGCTTACTCGATGCTCCGCACCTCCGTCGTTCCCACCATGCTGAAGGCAGGTGTAGGCGCGAACGTGATCCCATCGGAAGCCGAAGCGACGCTCGATATCCGCGCGCTCCCCGACGAGGACATCAAGAAATTCTATGCCGAGATGGGAAGGATCATCGGCGATCCGCAAGTGAAGATCGAGCCCCTGCCCGCAACCCGCCCTCCGTCACCGGCGACGAGGCTAGATACGGAAATGTATCGCGTATTGGAACGCGTGAGCAAGCAGGTTTATCCCGGTGTCACCGTGCTGCCCACCATGTCAACCGGCGCGAGCGATAAAGCCCAGCTTCGCGCGAAGGGTCAGCAGTCGTACGGAATCGGTCCCTCGGGAACGCGCGACGATTTCACAAATTTCGGCGCGCATAGCGATGTGGAGCGGCTGACGGAAGGAGCGATCTATCCATTCGTCGAGTTCGTGTGGAGCGCGGTGATACAGATCGCCAGCGCTCCCGGGAAATAGAGGTCGGCGAAAGTCGTTCTTGCCTTTTTGGGTGGCACAGACTTTAGTCTGTGTTGAAAACTTCAGCGCTGCGCAGCCCCCGCGCGACCCATGATCGGCCAAACATCGACGATCTGCTCGCCGCGCGTCACATAATACCGATCGTACACATTGGTGCTCATGTCGAGATTCGACGGGTAAATCTCCACCCGCTCCCCGAGCTTGAACGCGCGGTCTCCGTCGTTCCACGCGAGGATGCCATATTCAGCGCCTTGCAACTCGACCTTAACTTCAGGACGCCCCTTCACCTGATCGGTCGGCTTCAGCAAGGCCTTGTTCCCTGCATCGATCGTGCAGTGGTACGGATGCCTCTGGCTGATCACCGAAGTCATCACCGTCAGCGCCATCCCGAAATCGCTATACACATGCGGATCGTCTTTGCCCCCGATCTCGCGATACAGCGTGTCCATAAAAACGAACGACCCCGCTTGCAATTCAGTTAGCCCCTTGCTCTCCGAATCGATGTTATAGGTCCCCGTGCTGCCTCCCGTGACGATCTCCATCGGCAGACCCGCCGACCGCGCCGCCGCCACGGTTTCGAGCATCCCCGCCGTATCTTCGCGCGATTTTTTCATCCGCTCCGCCCACCCGTGCGTATGCGCCGCGCCGCCCGAATACCCCATCATGCCGACCAGTTTCAAATTCTTCGAACTGTCCACTTTCTTTGCGAGATCGAGCGCAGGCGCGCCCTGTTCGATCCCGTGGCGCGTCAACCCCGCATACACATCGACCACCGTCCGCAGCTTCAAACCTTCCGACGCAGCAGCGGCCTGGAGCCACTCCGCAGCCAGCGGATCGTCGACCACCGTCCCGAATGTCGAATCGCGTTTCGCCAGAGCGATCACGCGCCCGATGTTGTTCTTGCTGGTCGGCTGCCGCGTCAGCAGGATATTGTGAATCCCGACACTCGACATCAGTTCGCACTCTGCAACAGTCGCGCAAGTGACGCCGATGCCTCCCAGCGCGATCTGCCGCTTGGCGATCTCGGTGCTCTTGTGAACCTTGACGTGCCCGCGCAGATGGATGCCCGTCGTCTGGCAATGATTAGCCATCTTCCGCAAATTCGCCTCGAAAATCTGCTCGTCCACCAGCATGCAGGGCGTCGGCAGATCCTCTTTATAGACGTTCTTCAAATCATGCCGGGCGATCCGCGCCTCGATCGTGTCTCCATAAGCCGCGCCGCCCGCCAGCAACGCCGCCGAAGTCTTCAGTAAGCTCCGTCTCGAAACCATTTCGTCACCTCGTCCGTAAACCCGCCCCCGGGTATGCGCCGCTAACAAAGTTTCCATTTCGCAGCACGAAGACACCCGACACCATCACGTTTTCGATGCCTTCCGAATACTGCGCCGCGTTCTCAAACGTCGCCTTATCGATTACCTTCTCCGGATTGAACACTACAATATCAGCATCCGCGCCAACCCTGATCCTGCCCTTGTCGCGCATCGCGGGAACCGACGCCTCCAGCCTCTGCGCCGGCATCAGCGTCATCTTGCGAAGCGCGTCCATCAGCGAGAGTGCCTTCTGCTCGCGCACATAAACCCCCAACACGCGTGCAAAAGTCCCCGCGCTTCTCGGATGCCCCTTGCCGTTCGTAATCCGTCCGTCGCTCGCAATCATCACCATCGGATTCGCGATCGCAAGCCGCACCGTTTCCTCCGACATTCCGTGATTGATGACCGCGCCGCCCTGCTTGCGATATTTCTCGAACGTATCCGCCGTCAGCCGCTCGCCCGTCGCCACCCACTGAAGCTGGCCGTAGCTCTGTCCGCTGCGCTTCTGCCAATCGCCCTCAAACAAAGCGGACTCGATGCGCGTCGCCGAAGCCGTGTAAGGATACATCTCCGTCGAGACATCCACGCCGTGCTTCCGCGCCCCTTCGATGATCTTCAAACAATTCGCCGTCTGCTTGCCGCCGGAACTGGTGATATGTACGATATGCAGCGAAACCCCCGTGGCCGCCGCGTCCGCGACTACTTCCTGCACCGAAGGAATGGCGCCATCCTCCGGCAGGCCGGTATTTCCGCGCATATGGACGAACACCGGAACATGCCGGTCGGACCCGAGTTGGAACAGCCTCAAAATCTCCTCGCGCGTAGTCGATGGCACGTAAGCGATCCCGAATCCGATGCCCATCCCCCCATCGTCGAGCCCCTGGCGAACCGCGTTGACGATCGAGAGTTTTTGTTCATCGGTCGCCATGTCATGCACTGCATGATCGCGCGGCAGAAAATCACCGGTGTCGTGCATCACCGCCATCTTCGCCGGCACATGACCGGAGCTGGCGCCAAAATTGATCAGCGCTTTTCCCTCGCGAGCCTGATACCACGGAGCCACCGGCGAAACTCCGATCTCCAGCTCCAGCGCTGTGGTAACTCCGTCGTGCGCTTTGAAATGGTAGTTTTCATCGTCCTGCCCGTGCGAATGTAGATCGATAAATCCAGGCGCGACCACCAGTCCGCGCACATCCACGATAATTTTTCCTTGTAGTGGAGTCTCCGAAATAGCCTCGATGCGCCTGCCCCGGATTCCGATATAGCGAACCGCATCGAGCCCGGACTCCGGATCCATCACGCGGCCGTTGGCCAGGACCGTATCGTAAGTCTGCCCCGTCAGCGAAAACGCGAATAGAAAAACCGCAGCGCAAATCCGAATCATCATTAGAGTGTAATCACACTAAGGCAGCTGAAAATGTCGGGCAGATCGCTTCCTGCGGTCGCGGCTCGGAATCGGCGGCGCACTAAATGAAACATTAAACCGAGCCGCGACCACAGGGAGCGATCTCTTCGATTGGTGGCACAGGCTTCAGCCTGTGAATCTTAAAACCTCGGCAAACTAAAAGTCATCATCGTCTGCCCCGCCGCCACCGCGATATACTGCCGCCCATTCAACGCATAACTGATCGGCGGCGCGATAATCGTCCCGCCCGTTTGAAACCGCCACAGAACCTTCCCCGTCCGCCCATCGAGCGCGATCAAATAACCCTCCGCGTCCCCCGCGAACACCAACCCGCCCGCCGTCGCGAGCATCCCTCCCGTAGGGCTGGTCACTGTCTCGAAAAACCATTCGAGCTTGCCCGTCTTCGGATCGATCGCTTCGATCCGCCCGTTTCCAGGCTCATCCCTGCCAATCGTACTCGCTTGGTACCACTGCCCTTCGACGAACTCCTGCTTGGTTTTGTAGAACAGCATGCACCGCTCGGTCGACGTGAAATAATACAATCCGGTTTGCGGACTGTACGCCGTCGCCTGCCAGTTATGCCCTCCGCCCATCCCCGGACACGTGCGCTTGCCTTCTTCCGTCGGCTCCTGACCGGCAATAACAATCGGACGCCCATCCGCATCGATCCCGTCCGCCCACGTGATCCGCGTGTACGCTTTCGAAACCAGCACTTTCCCGTTGGTACGGTCGAGGGCGTAAAAAAATCCGTTGCGATTCGCCTGAATAACCGCCTTCACCGTGCGCCCGCCGATCACCAGGTCGGTCAACACCGGATCCCCGATCGCATCCCAATCGTGCAGGTCGTGCGGAGTAAACTGAAAATGCCATTTGATTTTCCCCGTGTCCGCATCGATCGCAAGCAGGCTGCACGTATAAAGGTTGTCCCCGCGCCGGCCCTCGCCGTCCATGTCCGGCCCAGGATTGCCCGTGCCCCAATAAATCAGGTTCAGCGCCGGATCGTACGTGCCCGTAATCCACGTTGACCCTCCGCCGCGCTTCCACGAATCCCCCGGCCATCCTTCCTCCGCCACTGTAGAGAGCCGCCAGGCGCGTTTTCCGGTATCCGAGTCATACGCGTCGATGAAGCCGCGCGTGCCGTACTCCGCGCCCGCCATCCCGGTGATCACCAGGTTCTTCACTACCAGCGGCGCCGACGTTGCGGAATATCCTTTCTTGTAATCCTCCAGCGTGGATTCCCACAGCACCGTCCCCGATTTCGCGTCCAAAGCGACCAGCGTCCCCTGCAAATCAACCTTGAACAAAGTGTTCCCGCGCACCGCGAATCCCCGATTCACTTGTCCGCAGCACAGATTCACATTCGCAGGAAGAGCTTTCTTGTAAGACCAGATCGGCCGTCCCGTCATCGCGTCCAGAGCCCACGCGTTATTCGATGGACCCGTCACGTACATCATCCCGTCGAACACCAGAGGCGTCGTTTCATTTTTCCCCGGAACGTTCGTCTGGTACATCCATTGCGGCGTGAGCCGCGCCACGTTTTCCGTGTTGATCTGATCCAGCTCGCTATAACGCCACCCCAGCGCGTTGTTGCCATAGCTCGTCCAATCCTGCGCCAGCGCGAGCGCGCCGAAAATCAACGTGATCGACAGCTTCATCGCCCACCCCTCAGGCTGCTCAAGTAAGCGAGCAAATCGTTGCGTTCGGACTCGCTCAACAACTGCCCGTAAGTCGAAGGCATCAAGGACCGTGGCTCGCGCTTCATCGACTGGACGTCTTCTCGCTCGAAGGAATAATATTTTCCTGACAGATCGACCAGTTGCGCGGAGAAATTGTCGAAGTTTCGTTCCACGCCGACAATTTTCTTGCCGTCGCGCGTCACTACCGTGACCGTCGCATAGCCGGGCGTCACGTCGGCATCGGGCGTCAGCAGGGAAGCCGTCAGATACGCAAGGCTGCGCTGGCGTCCGACACGCGTGAGATCCGGACCCAGGCTGCTCCCCCTCGTCCCCACACGATGACATTGCCCGCAGCCGCCTTTGGTCCAGAAGATCGCTTCGCCGGCACCCGCGTCGCCTCGAATTGCGGATTTATCGGAGGCGTGCGAGACAGATCGGATATAAGCGACCAGTCCGCGAATTTCGTCGTCCGACATGCGCCCGGAGTAGGCCGCCATTTCGGTCCCCGCCACGCCTCTGGAAATTACGCGAAAGATGTCGGCGTCCTGATCGCCCGCCGAATAAGTGCCCAGCGTGAGATCTGGACCGCGCCCGCCATCGGCGTGAATCCCGTGGCAGGGTGCGCAAAAAATCCGAAACGTCCAGCGCCCCTTCTCAGCCGCGTCCTGCGCATGACAACAAGCCGCCGCCAGCAGCGCGATCATCGTTACCCGCATAGTCCGCTAGCGAGTATAACTCCCGCAAGGCTTTCTTTGTGTTCCTTTGCATGGACGAGCGAGCGCTCCGATGCCGACCGCTCTTATCTCAATGAATCCCAAGGTTCGAAACAGAGCCGCGACTAGCAGGAGCGGTCTAAACCGACCTTTTCACACACACTCAAACGCCAAGGGGTTATAACCCCGTCACGTCAGTGCGGGGATTCGGATAACGATATCGCCGGGACATGTGACTAGATCGCCCCCCACCGTATTTTCGAGGGAGCGATTTAACCCCTCATCCCAACGACGCTACGACGCCTCGCTCCCAGAACCCCCACCCTGACTCGCAGCGCCCGTGACCACCGAAGCAACCTGGCTGAAGATCGTGCTAATGCTGGACGCCACATTCGGCATGATCGCGCCCGCCGCCACTGCTACAAACCCCGCCATCAAAGCGTATTCGATTAAATCCTGCCCGCAAGTATTTTTCCAGAGCTGTTTCGGGCGCACGCGAAGAGTGATAAAGACCGGCATAGTTCGATAGTAAGTTCGTCACGGCCCACGCGCACTCGGGCAAAGCCCTCATTGAATAACCGATGTGCCCTCAGTGAGCTGCGGTACAGCAGTACTGATCCGTCAGGCTCCACAGTCCTACCCGCTGCCCGCCCTGCGCCGGATAATCGACCCACAAATAGCGGTCGTGGATTTGCCGGTCGATTTTCTCAAAAGTCCCCGCCGGCGCATCGTTTTCGTCGCTCAGCCATAGAATGTATTTCACGCGATTCTGCTCCAGCCAGCGTTCCGCATCCGGCAGGTCGCCGCTATAAAACCGGTTGATCTCATTCCACCGTTGATCGATATCCACGCGATAGCCGCGCCAGGTATCTTCATGATTCACCCAACCCAGCAGCGCCGTCTGTCCGGAAAAAATAACCAGCGCCGGAGCCGCGACGTAGGCTCGGTCCGCCATTCTCTGGAGCACGATGCTCTGCGGCTGCGCCTTCAGAAAATCAAGAATCGCACGCTGCGGCGGATCGTCGCGAATCCACGCCGCGCCGTCCAGTTGGCCCCAATGCGTCTTCGGAGGATTCACCAGATTCGCGTACAACTCCAGCCCGTAAGCCGAGATCAGCGCCAGCACTCCCACGGTCCCCCAACGGCAAATGCGCGATCCGGAGCGCAGGTTTATCGCACCCACTGTCAGAATCGCCCCGGAATAAATCCACGCCCACCACTTGAGCGCGGTGTTGAAGCGCTCGAACTTGCCTCCATAAAGATCGTCGACAAACACGAACTCCGAAACCGCCATCAGCACCAGCCAGATTATGCTGAGCGCCGCCGATTCCTTCGATCGCTCACCGAACAACGCGTTCAATGCCAAAATCGCCAGCAGCGGAAAGAACACCAGCAACCCCGCGAACGTGGGCGTGTGCAATCCGCGCGGAACCAGTCGCAGAGCGTTGTGCAGCGTTTCGGCGTGAGGTGCGAACCGGACTAAAAAAGGATAAATGAGGATGCTCGCGAAGACTCCGCCGCCCAGCAGCGGCTTCCAGTCGATCATCTTGCTCGCCCAGACGCGATAGAGCAGATAAGCCCCCACCAGGAACGCCTGCATCGGAAAATCCCACGCATTCGCAGCGATGGTAAGCGGGACCGTCGCCCCCAGAACCGCGTACGCCGCGCGCGGCGTCTCCCACGCCTCGATCATCGCGATCGATAGCAGAGCGGTCATCAACAACAGATAGCCGCTCAAAGGCGGATGATAATCGCCCAAGCCGATCAGGTAAGAAAACAATTCGACAGGCAGATCGAGCGAACTCTGATCGGAAACTTTATCGGCGTTGAGCAGCCATGTGCCCAGCGGTCCGGTGGCATTATTTTTCGACAAGCTGCTGCCCATGAAGCGGATGCTGCTGTGCAATTGCGGATGCGGCGTAACCAGGTGGATGAATGGCGATGCTCCGGTTCCGCCGAATACCAGCGCGATCGCGAGCAGTAGCGCCGGCCCTCTGCGCCGCACCAGCAGCCACGCAGTTCCCGCGCCGGCCGTCGCCACCGCCGCCGCGATCACGCAGATCGCCAGGTTGTACGCAGTCCCCGCCGGCGCCTCCAATATCCGCCCGAGCAAGGCAGCCGCGTAATGCTGGAGCGAATAATACATATCGAAAGAAAACGGAGGCAGCCATCGATCCAGGGGCGGAAGCCTGTCTCCATGCATGTAATTCGCGACGAAAGTCAGATCGCAAATCTTTTCAGACGATGCGTAAAGATCCGGAAACGAATAGCGCCAAGCCAACGCATAGAAAAAAGTGCCGTGGAAAACGGCCTCAATCCGCCAATGAAACTTGAGAAGTTGCCAGTGGCTGACAATCAGCGCCAAGGAAATAGCGGTCGTCGCAGGCCACCACCATCGGAGCGAACCGAATCCAAAGAAATGCTCGACGAAAAACGGAATCGCAACCAATAAAGGCGAAGCGGTCCGCGCCAGCAGCCACGACCGGCTGATGCTGTACGCAACCACCGACAATCCCGCGAGATTGACCAGCAGCAGACCGATCAGCAGCAGGTTGGCCAGATGCAGCATGAGTCATTATATAGATTGAAACAATAGGGTTAATCAAGCATCTAACGTCCAGTGAGGGTATCCATGAAATCCTGGGGTTATTTAGCGCTGGCCGTCGCCGCGATCGGCATTCTCGTCAACCTGAAAGACATCAAGCGCTACATCCGCATCAGCACGATGTAATTTTGTACCCCAGGTGCAGAGCCACGGCGCCTCCGGTCATTCTTTCGAACTCCACGCGCTGAAAACCTGTTTCGCGCATTTGCTCAGCTAATTGTTCGGCGCCGGGAAATGCGCGGATCGATTTCGGCAGATACGAATACGCGTCGCGCGAACCTGAAACCATGCCGCCGATTCGGGGCAGGACCTGCATCGAGAAGAAGCGGTAAAGCGCGCCAAAGACGCGGTTTGTGGGCTGCGAGAATTCCAGAATCGCGGCCACACCTCCGGGCTTCAATACTCGAAGCATCTCTTTCAGGCCGCTTTCGTAATTGGCCAGATTGCGAAATCCGAAGGCGCAGGTGATCAGGTCGAGGGAGTTATCTTTAAGCGGCAACGCTAGCGCGTCGGCTTCGAAGAGCGGACGAGTGCTCTTGCGCTGTGCTTCCAACAACATGGGATGGCAGAAATCGCTGCCCAATACCAAGCCGCCTTGTAGTCCCAGCAGGAGGTCTCCGGTTCCGCAGCACAGGTCCAGCACCCGCGCGTGCGGAAGCTTCGAAACACGCTCCACCGTCCGGGCGCGCCACCTTTTGTCGAGATTGAAGGAAAGTAGATGATTCAACAGGTCATAACGGCCGGCGATGCGGCCGAACATGCCTTGGACCCATAGCGCTTTATCATCCACCCAAAACCGCCTCGATCGATTCGATCACAATGCCATCGTCGATCCCGGAAACTACGGTGACTTCGCCGATCTTGGTCGGCAAAACGAAATGGACGTTCCCTTGAATGGTCTTCTTATCACTTACCAAGCGCTTCGCTAAGTTGCTGGCGGAAATGCCTTTAAGCGACGGAATCGGGCCGTAGTTGACGATGACGCGGTCGATATCGGGGGCGTCTTCGAGGCTGGTTACGCGTTCCGCCAGAACGGTCGCGACGCGCATTCCGAACGCTACGGCTTCGCCATGTAGAAATCGCGAATATTGAGTCTCCGCCTCCAGGGCATGACCCACGGTGTGGCCGAAGTTCAAGATGCGGCGCAGGCCGCCTTCGCGCTCGTCGGCGGAGACGACTTCGGCTTTAATGCGTACAGCGTCGGCGATGATCCGGTCCACGACGGGCGGGTCTTTTGCGAGTACGCTTGCGATGCCTTCGTCTAAGATACGAAACAGGTTAGCGTCGCGGATGACGCTGCATTTGATGATTTCGTAGAGGCCCGCGCGGTACTCGCGGTCGGGCAACGTCGTTAAAACCTCGGGGTCGATCAGGACCGCTAACGGTTGGTGAAAACTGCCTAGCAGATTCTTGCCGGCGACCAGATTTACGCCCGTTTTTCCGCCTACCGCGGCATCGACTTGCGCCAGCAGCGTGGTCGGAACCTGGATTACCGGGATCCCGCGCATAAAAATCGCAGCCAGGAAACCCCCTGTATCGTTGACGATACCGCCTCCAAACGCTATTACGATGCTGGATCGGTCGGCTCCGGCGGCCAACATTTGGTCGGCCATGACTTCCACTTCGGAGAGACGTTTTTTCGATTCGCGTCCGGGGAAAAAGATAACGTTATGAGGGACTTGAGAGAATAATTTCCCGTGAAGGTCCCAAACGTCTTGCGTGGTGACCACGAAGACTTTGCCGTGTTTGGGAGGCAGGAAATCCGGGATGCGCCGGATCGCGCCGCGCTCGACGATGGCATCGTAGGAGCGCTGCGGCGTTTCGACGCGGAAGCTGGGCATCTCCTTATTGTGCCTTAATTGATCTTAAAAGCGCAGTTTCGACGCCCCTGCGAGGCCTTATTCGACCTTAATTTTCGCTGCCAGGTTCTTTTTCACTTCCGGCCATTCGGAGGCGATTACGCTGAAGTAGACGCTGTCCCGGAGACGTCCACTCCAGGTGACGACGTGCTGGCGGAAGATTCCTTCCTCGGTTGCGCCCAGCCGCAGAATCGCGTTGCGGGATTGGGTGTTGAGGGCGTCGGTTTTCCATTCGACGCGGTTGCAGCCCAGGGTTTCGAAGGCGTGGCGCATCATCAAATATTTTGCTTCGGAGTTGATTGCAGTGCGCTGCCAGGGTTTGACGATCCATGTTGACCCGATTTCCAGGCGCTTGTTGGCGAGGTCGATGTTCATGTACCTGGTAGAGCCGACGACGGTTTGGGTGGCTTGATCGATGGTGGCGAAGGGAAGGGAGATTCCTTTTTCCTGGTCGGCGAGCGCGGAGCGGATGTAGGCGGTCATTTGTTCGGGGGTGAGGACTTGGAAGGGGATCCATTTCCAGAGTTCGGGGTCCAGGCCGATCTTACAGAGGGCTTCGTGGTGGGATTCGGAGAGAGGCTCGAGTTTGACGTGGGCGCCTTCCAGGGTGATGGGGGTCATGGAATCTTATTTTAAGCAGTTTCCTTGCGGTGGCAATCGGGTCTGCGAACGCGTGGTGCGAAAAGGCAGGGGACAGACAGCCTTTTTCGCCGCGGAAGTTCTTTTCTTTGCTCGGGGTAGAAGCGGGCGAAAAAGGTAGTCAGTCCCCGATTTTAAGCAGTTTCCTTGCGGTGGCAATCGGGTCTGCGACCGCGTGGTGCGAAAAGGCAGGGGACAGACAGCCTTTTTCGCCGCGGGAGTTCTTTTCTATGCTCGGGGTAGAGGCGGGCGAAAAAGGTAGTCAGTCCCCGATTTTAAGCAGTTTCCTTGCGGTGGCAATCGGTCTGCGACCGCGCGGTGCGAAAAGGCAGGGGACAGACAGCCTTTTTCGCCGCGGAAGTTCTTTTCTTTGCTCGTCGTAGAGGCGGGCGAAAAAGGTAGTCAGTCCCCGAAGCTGGCCTAGGGGCGGCCACGCGGGGACGGTTCTGAGTTATTTGATTGATTGGATTAATTCCGCGGCTAGGATGGTTGCCACGGTTTGCACGTTTGGTTCGGCTAGCATTTCGGAGGGGGCGTCATAGGAGGCGACTCCCTGGGGCGCGATGCTGCGCCAGTTGAGGCGCGCGCCGCCGGGCGGGCGGAGATCCAGAATTTTTCCGAACCAGGGGCGCGGGCGATATTGGCGAAGCGCCTCCGCCATGAAATCCGGCGGCGGGGCGGATTTCCCGCGGAGAAACTTCACGACTTGGTGAATTGCGCGCGATAGCGTGGCGGACGCAAACGACGACGCGTCGAGCATGGCGACGAAGATCACTTTTTCGCCCTGTTCTTCGAGCAGGCGGGCCATTTCCAAGGCAACCACCGCGTCGGTTCGCCAGCCCGCGAGCGCGTAAGGCCCGTGCGGCCGATAGCGGCGCAACATACGGGCACATTCGGCGGCTACGTGCTCGATGGTATGAGGTAGAGGTAGATGTTCGAGGCTGGGAGGAGTGATGCCGACCACAGGATTGGTGGCATCCAGACGGTTGGCAAGACGGCGGTAGGAGGGGCCGGGGGCGATCAACACCACCGGAACGCCAATACCGCGGCGTTTCCATGAAGGGCGGGGCGGTTCGAACATCCGATCCCCGGCGCGAACAAGAGGGATGTCGGCTTCGAGGGTAAAAACGCCAGCTTCAAAGTGTCTGAGAACGTTTGCAATTGGAATCCTGAGATTGAGCGCTGCTTCCCGCGCGGGATGGGAACCAGCGTGGAGGAGGAGCAAACTGGCTTCACTTTTAAGCAGCAGGGACTGATATTGCTCGCAGGAGCCTCGGTGCGGCAGGGGAGCAAATTTAGCCTGAGCCCGAGAGGCAGTCATTGCGGCGGTGGTTAAGTCGGGACCTTCGGGGAGGGCGCTTGCTACACACGCTCCGGGACGAACACCCAGTTTTTTCAAGCGTTTCGCGGTGGATTGGAGGTGCTCTTCGAGACGGGAGGCGGTGGGATTGCCGCGGCCGGGCGCAGTGAGTCCCTGAATCGACGGGTCGTCAACTATAGCGAATGTTGCCAAGGGGGTACTCTGCTAAGAAACCTTACATAGGGAGAATGTTTCTTAATTTTCTGTGGGAATCGTTAAATAAGCGACGGCGACAATCAAAAACGTCGCCGGGACTGCGGAAGGCAGGTCGGGAACCTGCCCCACCATTCATTCATTTAGCGCCAGACGCGGGTGGGTCGGGGACCCACCCTCCCAAAGATTTTCATGGTTAGTTTGCGATGGGGCCGTCGCCGGCGGAGAGGGCGGTGATCATTGATTCTTTTAGGCGCTGGGCAGCTTCTACTGCGGAGTTCAAGGCGATGCGGTAGACGATGACGGCGACTACGGCGTCGAATGCCAGCACGCCGAAGAAGGCGACTTCGCTGTTGAAAGCCCATCTTGCCAGGTACGCCAGGCCGGCGGGGATGGACGCGACGGGGTAAATAATGAACAACATGGCCTGGACCCGGCCAGCGGCTCCGGTGCGGAAGGACGTGGCGGGGTTTACGGCGCGGGCCTGATGGATGGAAAGGAGATTCCCGGCGCCTAACAGGAAGAGGGTGAGGACTCCGGCGACGGAGTAGGCTTCGCCCAGACGTATCGGGTTGAGAGGCATGCCGAGGGTGGCGCAGACAATGGTGACGGCGGAGATCTCAACCAGGATGAAGAACACGGCGCTTAGATTTTTCCCGATCAGGACCTTGTAAAAGGGAACCGGGGCGAGGAAGTAGAATTGGGCGGCCGAGCGGTCGAAACCGAAGGAGTTCCAGAAGCAGACTTCGCTGAGGAGCAGCAACGAATAGACGCTGACTACCGTGAGATAGTTGGTGCCCAGTATCGATTTCGAAAGGCCGCTGCGGCCTAGCGCAAGAGGAAGCCAGATTACGAGGCCGAAGGTGAATCCCATGAGGAATACCAGGCGAAAGCGCGGCGAGCGGACCAGGAAGCGGATCTCCTTTTCGATGAGCGCGGCCAGGGGGTCTCCGAAGACGAGAGAGGGCAGGCGGAAGAATTTTTCCAGCCAGCTATCGCGGCGGGTGGGCACGATGCCGGACGCGGATGCGGCCTGTGCGTCGAAGGTAAGGGACGTTCTGAACTGCCAGTAGCCGAAGACGGCGGCGGCGAGGGCCCACGCCAGGAGGACAGCGAGGGCTTGGGGGGTGGACCTTTGCTCGATGAGATTCGCGGTGGCGGACCAGGGCCAACCTAACCAGGAATCGCCGAAAAGGGCGCGGATGCCGCGGCCGCTGGCGGGTCCGCGCATCATCAGCAGTTGGGGCAGGCCGGCGCAGAGGACCAGCAGGAGAAAGGCTACCTCGCGGATTCGTTTGTGGGCCAGGATCCGGGCGACCAGATCGCGCAAACCTATGGCCAGAAAGAGATTGAAGAGCACGTAGGGGGCTAGAAACAGAGGGGTCCACTTGGGTACCTGAGGATTAAAGAGAAGGCCGGCGCTCAACCCGAGGAGGAGGAGGAGCATTTCGACAGCGGCTGTGAAGCGGAGCGCGACTTCGATGCTGAACAGTTGAGACGCGGGGATGGGATAGACTTGCAGCTTCTTCAGCTCAAGCGACGCGCCGGTGGCCGCGAGCAAAAGAGGCATCACCTGCCAGTACAGGAACACCAGCAGCAATCCGCCGGTGAGCGTGGCCTTGAGCAAACTAAGATTCGACGGGTTGGCGGCGAGGCGTGCCACGGAGACGGCGGTCAGGGTCCAGAAGCCATACCATCCCGCATAGATCACGCCGGTCCAGGCGATGCCGCCGCGCGGGAGGAAATTGATCAGGGTCCGCCATTGGGCCCAGAGGATGGCGCGCGCCTGATTCACAGACAGGCTTTCATGACCAGGCTTTTCATAACCAGGCTTTTCATAACCAGGCTTTTCATAACCAGGCTTTTCATAACCAATCAAGGGTTTCCGTGGTGCGGCCCACGCCTACGGCGCGGACGAAGGCGTCTTCCAGGGTTTCCGATGCTCCGCGAAGCTCATCCATGGTGCCTTCGACCACCACTTTTCCGTCGTTGATGATGGCGACGTGATCGCAGAGGCGCTCGACTACTTCGAGGACGTGGGAGGTCAGAAAAATTGTGGCGCCGTGGCGGACTTGTTCGAGGAGAATATCCTTCATTAAGCGAGCGCCTACGGCGTCGACGCCTTCAAAGGGCTCGTCCATCAGGAAGAGTTTCGGGCGGTGGATGAGGGCGGCGGCCATGGCACAGCGTTTGCGCATGCCTTTGGAATATTCGACGATCAGTTTTTTCTGATTGCCATCGAGCTCGAAGAGTTCGAGGAGTTCGAGGGATCGCTCGCGGGCGATTTTACGGTCCAGGCCGTACATGCGGCCGACGAACTCGACGAATTCGCCTCCGGTGAGGTGGTCGAAAAGAAGGGATTCGTCGGGGACCAGGCCGATGAGTTGTTTGATTTCGAGACCTTGTTCGGGCATGGCCATGCCGAGCAGGCGGATGGTCCCGGAGGTGGGCGGGGCGAGACCCATGAGCATTTTGATGGTGGTGGTTTTGCCGGCGCCGTTGGGTCCCAGGAAGCCGAAGAAGCTGCCTTGGGCTACGGAAAGGCTGAGACCGTCGACGGCAGCTTTCGTTCCGTAGACCTTGCGGAGATTCTGGACCTCGACTGCGGGAGGGAGCTCGGGCATGCGCACCCTCTATGGTAACGGAGTGGTGGGATGTTTCGGGTTTCTGGCGGAACCCGCATGCTTACGCACGGCGGCTCAACGTGTGGAAGCGTTCGGGGCGTCGTGAAACTCTCGAAAACGTTGGCGGTGCCGCGGAGGGCAGGTCGGTAACCTGCCCCACCGTTCATTCAACGCCAGATGGAGGGCGGGTCGGGGACCCACCCTACTTGCAATGTCGACTGAGAAGCTAACACACATCTATAGCAGTGTTAGTACGTACAGCTCATGGGTTGGTATGCTTCGGCTACGACGGGAGGCGCGGTGGGTGCTGCGGCTAGCCAGCCTTCGAGCAACGTGGACAGGAGCTGCTCTACTTCGGCCAGGGGCGCGTCGATTTGCTTGGCGTTGGCTTCGAGAAGGCGGGTCTGCATATAGGCGTAAAGATCGCGGAGGGGGTGGCTGATTTGTTCGTATTGGGGGTCGAGCGCGCGGGTTAGTTCCCGGAGAATCGCGAGTGCGCGCAGGATTTGATGAGAGCGCTCCCGAATCTTGCCTGCTTTCAAATGACGCCGGGAGGCTGCGGTGGCTTCGATTGCGCCCCGGTAGAGCATGCAGACCAGCCTGACGGGGTCCGCGCTGAATACTTCTGTTTCCAGGTACCGGTTGAAGTTTGAATAACCTTGATTCGAGTAGGCCATTGAGGGAGTGTTTTACCTTCCATTGCTCTCTTCGGCCAGCTTCAGCACTTGCTCGTTCGGAATTTGCTGAACCACTTCGCCGGTCTTTCTATTGACGATGCGGACGACGGCGATTTGGGCGGCCCGGTCGATGACGAAGGTGAGCTCGTTTTCCTGGCCGAGGAGGCCGGAGGCGTTGACGGTTTTTACGGCCTGAATCAGCGCTTTTTGGTCCTGGGTAGGCTGTTTGATCCCGGCCGGCTGAGCCGCGCTGAGATGAGAGGAGAGATTGCTGATCGACGAAATATTCACTATCGCCACCTGGTCGGGCAGTTTAACAACTGCCTTCGAGACAGCTTATCGGCAAAAGTCAGGCGAGGTTTAGGACTTTTCCTACGGAGTTGGTATCGAGCTCGATCTTCTTTTGAAGCATGGTGATGGCGTAGATCAACTGCTCCGGGCGCGGAGGGCAGCCGGGGACGTAAACGTCGATGGGGATGACCTGATTGACGGGGACGAGGGCGTAGTTAGAGAAGACTCCGGTGGAGGTGGCGCAGGCGCCCATGGAGATGACCCATTTCGGCTCCGGCATCTGCTCGTAGAGGCGCCGGATGACGGGGGCCATTTTGTTCGAGACGCGGCCGGCGATAATCATGAGGTCGCTTTGACGGGGCGATCCGCGCATGACTTCGGCGCCGAAGCGCGAGATGTCGTAGCGGGAGCCGATCATGGACATCATTTCGATGGCGCAGCAGGCGAGGCCGAAGCTCATGGGCCAGATGGAATTTTTTCGCGCCCAGTTGATGGCCATGCTGACGGTGGTGGTGACGATGGAGTCGCCGAATTCGTCGGGCTCGGGTTCCTGATCGACGCGGGCAAAGAGCTCGGGGGGCTGGCTGAGGTGAAACTTGGGTTCTGGGGCGTCCACGGTTTGATTATCTCACGCCGGTACGGCTTCGGGTCCAGGTCAAGAAGATAAAAGAAATATTGGGCGCTGATGAACGCCGATGAAACACAATGGGGTCATGACTGGTGAATTGTTCCTGGGGCACTCCGTGAATAAGCTGACGGAGATGAGTGGGTATGTCGAGGCTTGTGTGTCGAGGCTGGATGGCGAGCAGGTTTGGAAGGGTCCGCAGAATTCGGTGGGGAATCTGGTGCTGCATTTGTGCGGCAATGTTCGGCAGTGGATCGGGTCGAGCATCGGAGGATTGGTTGATGTTCGTCAACGGGAGCGGGAGTTTGCGGCTTCTTCGCGGATGGGTGCGGAGGAACTGCTATCGCTTTTGGCGTCGACGGTGGGGGAGGCGGTGACGATTCTGAGGAATTTGGCGCCGGAGCGATTGACGGAGCGGGTTTCGACACAGGATGGGGATCGATATGTGCTGGAGGTGATTTACCAGGTGGTGGGGCATTTCCAGCAGCACGCAGGGCAGATTATTTATGCGACCAAGATGATGACGGGCGAGGATTTGAAGTTTTATAAAAAAAGTTCTTGACCCTCACCTTACGTTAGGGCTGATTCTAGCGTTGGAAGGAAGAGATGCTGCAAGCGCAACAATTCGCGGAACTGGCGGGTGTGACGGTGCGGACCCTGCATCATTACGACCGGCTGGGGCTGCTGAAGGCCCGGCGGACGGGGGCGGGGTATCGCGTGTATCGCGAGTCCGATCTCGAACGGCTGGAGCAGATTGTGGCGCTGAAATTTGTGGGTCTTCCTTTAAAGCGGATCAAGACGCTGCTGGATCGCGACAATCTGGAACTGGCCGACGCGCTGCCGCGGCAGAGGCTGGTGCTGGAAGAAAAACGCAGGCTGATCGATCGCGCGATACAAGCGATTCAGGATGCGGAGCGCTCGCTCGCGAACGGACAGCTGCCCGACGCCGCGCTGTTGAAAAAAATTATCGAGGTGATTGAGATGCAAGATAATCCGAAGTGGTCGGAACAGTATTATTCGCAAGAGGCGCTCGAGAAGTTGAAAGCTCGCGAGTGGACGCCGGAGATGCAGGCGGAGTCGACGAGGAAGTGGAACGATTTGTTCCGCGATGTTGAGGCGGCGATTGATCTCGCCGAGGATCCTGCGGGGGCGAGGGCTCAGGCGCTGGCGGGTCGGTGGGGCGCGCTGATTCTCGAATTTACGGGCGGCGATGCGCAGGTGACGAAGGGTTTGAATAATGTGTGGAAGAATCCGTCGGGGTTGCCGGAGGAGACGCAGGAGAGAATGAAGGCTTACATGAATCCGAAGGTGCACGAGTTCATTCAGAAGGCGTTTGCGGCGGGAAAGAAGTGAGTGGAAGGGCAGCGACTTCGGCCGCTACTTTCGTAGGACATGTAAACTGGTATAGGTCCTACTATGCAGGTCACCCTAGACGTCCCAGAAGATCTCGCGCCTTTGCTCAGTCAGAGCCCGGGAGGACTAACCAAGGTAGCGCTGGAGGCGTTGGCATTGGAGGGGCTGCGCTCGGGTAAGATCTCGGTGGCTCAGGCGCGGCGGTTGCTTGGAATTGGATCGCGTTACGAGATGGATGGGTTTTTGAAGGCGCACGAGATTTTCCTTCCGCTTTCCATCGAGGAAGTCGAACGCGATGCAGAGACGGCGCGCGAGTCGCGAAGGAAAGAGTGAAAGTTGTTATCGCCGACGCGTCGCCGATCAACTATCTCATACTCATCGATTGCATTGATGTACTCCGTCGCCTCTACGGGATCATCGTAATTCCGCCCGAGGTCCTGAGCGAACTGACCGCGGAAGGGGCTCCGGAGGTGGTCAGGTCGTGGATGGAAGAACGTCCCGATTGGATTGAGGTCGAATCTGCGCCCGAAGGAATGCCGATATACGCTGTCCTGGATGAGAGGCTGCTGCGATTCGGCTCGCGCTCGCCGAGCCCGGTTCCCTATTTCGTTCCGAATTCGATGAGCCCGATTGTCTCTTGCTGATCGACGAGACCGAAGGCCGATCCGTCGCTTCCCGGCTTCGAATCCCCAATACTGGTACCCTCGGCGTGCTTCTAGAGGCGGCCCGAAATGGATTCGTGGATCTACGACTAGCACTTGACGATCTGCAGCGAACGAATTTTCGAGTGAGGCAATCTCTGATTGCGCAGATTCTCGCTGATCGACGCTAACTGGCAAGGCATGGCCCTGCCCCACTACACTGGTATTAGCCCCCATGTCGTCCGAGTCTACCGATCCTGTTCCGCAAGCTGTTCTTCCTCCTCCTGAGATTGCGCCGGATCCTGTCGAGACTGCTTATCGGGAGCTGGAAACCCGGATTCATGAGCTGCGGCCTAGCGAGGATCTGGCGCCGCTTAAAAAGGCGTTTCGATTTGCGGCGGACCGGCATAAGGGGCAGAAGCGCAGCTCCGGCGAGCCTTACATGCTGCATCCTTTGCTGGTTACCCGGCAGCTTGCGGACATGCATATGGACATGACCGCGCTTGAAACCGGGCTGCTGCATGACGTGGTGGAGGACACTTCGGCTACGGTCGAGGAGATTCGGAAAAATTTCGGCAATGAAGTGGCCGCTTGCGTCGATGGCGTCACCAAGTTGAGCAAGTTGAACCTTGCTTCACGCGAGGAGCGGCAGGCGGAGAGCGTTCGCAAGATGCTGCTCGCCATGGTCAACGATATTCGCGTGATCGTGGTGAAGCTGGCCGACCGTTTGCATAATATGCGCACGCTGGGGCATCTTTCGCGCGAGAGGCAGTTGAGGATCGCGCAGGAGACCATGGAGATTTATGCGCCGATTGCGCATCGGCTCGGCATGGGCAAAATTCGCGGCGAACTGGAGGATCTGGCGTTTCAATATCTTGAGCCGGAGGCTTCGGAGACGCTGCTCAAGGAGTTCGAAGACGCGCGCGCCTCGAACGAAACTTTTCTAGCGGAGATCAGGCACACGGTCGAGGTTTTGCTGGCGCGCGAAGGGATTATTGCGCGGGTTGACGGGCGCGTGAAGCGCGCTTATTCGGTTTTTCAGAAGTTGAAGCGCCAGAAAATTACGCTCGACCAGGTTTACGATCTTCTCGCGGTGCGCATCATTACCGATTCGGTGAAGAACTGTTATGCGGCGCTCGGTGTGATTCACAACGAGTGGCATCCGATTCCGGGGCGCATCAAGGACTTCATTGCGATTCCGAGGCCGAATCTTTACCAGTCGCTGCATACGTCGGTGATGGGGCCGGGCGGAAGGCATTTCGAAGTGCAGATTCGCACGGACGAGATGCATCGCATCGCCGAGGAAGGGATCGCGGCGCATTGGAAATATAAAGAAGGGCGCAGGGGCGCGGCGGAAGATGACCAGCGCGTGGCGTGGCTGCGGCAGCTCGTAGAGTGGCAGAGCGAAATGCGCGATCCGGGCGAGTTCATGTCCACGCTTAAGGTGGATCTGTACCCGGAGGAAGTCTACACGTTTACGCCCAAGGGCAAGGTGATCATTCTGCCGCGCGATGCGACGCCGATTGATTTCGCATACGCGATTCACTCCGACGTGGGGAATTCGTGCATCGGAGCCAAGGTTAATGGGCGGATTGTGCAGCTCAAGTACGGGCTGCGCAACGGCGACGTGGTGGAGATCCTCACGCAGACCAATCATCTGCCCAGCAAGGATTGGCTGGCGATCGTCAAGACTTCGAAGGCTCGCAACAAGATCAAGCACGTTATTAATACGACGGAGCGGGCGAAGGCGATTGAGATCGGCGAGAAGTATCTGGAGCGCGAGGCGCGGCGGCTCGGCGTTTCGATGAAGGGCATTACCAAGGCGCAGATGGAGTCGGTGGCGGGCGAGTACGGGTATTCGAAGATCGAGGAGCTGTCGGCGGCGCTGGGGTACGGGAAATATTCGGCGCGGCAGGTGCTGCAAAAGCTGGCTCCGGATCAGATTGCGCCGGAGCCTGCTGCGGAACCGGCGGTGGCGGAGACGGCGCGTTCGCTGACGACGCCTCAGCCGGCGCACGCGGACCACGACCTGGTCATCAAGGTGAAGGGCATCGATGATCTGCTGGTATATCGCGCGAAATGCTGCAATCCGATTCGCGGAGAGGCGATCGTCGGGTACGTCACGCGGGGGAAGGGAATTGCGGTGCACTCGCTGAATTGCACCAACGTGCAGAACCTGATGTACGAAGTAGAGCGGAAGATCGATGTGGAGTGGGCGCGGAGTACGTCGGCTCCCTTTCCGGTGAAGATCACGGTGTTGACAGAGGATCGCCCGGGGATGCTGAGCCAGTTGACGACCGCCCTGTTCAATGAGCAGACCAATATCCGGAGCCTGGAAACACGCGACGACGACGTGCATCAGACGGCGGGCGCAATTATCGATATGACGATTGAAGTGAAGGATAAGAAGCAGCTCGAAAGGATCGTCACGGCGATCCGGAGGATATCGGGCGTTCGGGATATTGAGAGGGTTAACCCGCAGTGATGATCGATCCGGAACACATCGCGATTTCTAAATCTAAAGGCATCAAGATCGATTGGAAGGATCAGCATCATAGCGAATATTCATTGGGCTATTTGCGCGACGAGTGTCCTTGCGCGACTTGTACGGGTGCGCATGGCACGGAGCCTCAGAGGACGAATTACGCGGCGCCGGCGAGTCCGTTCCAAATGTATAAGCCGGTGTTAAAAATGTTAAGCGTGGAGGAAGTGGGACATTACGCGATCCGGATCGCGTGGTCGGATGGGCACGGGTCGGGGATTTACTCGTTCGACCATTTGAGGAAGATCTGTCCTTGCGCGGAGTGTAGCGCGGCGCGGGGGTGAGGATGGGCAGGCCGGGAACCTGCCCCACTGGCTCAAAACCACCAATTGCGGTGATTTTGGGCCAATCCTGCGCCATTCTTTCGCCGGCATCCGGCTGATTTTACTCGCTTTTTATAGTTGGCGAAACGCGTGCAACGAAATTACCGTCAACGTTGACGAAGGTGCCGAATATGCATAAATTTTCTAGAACGACAGCCTACACATTGATGTTCGGGCTGCTTACCGTTCCTGCCTTTGCGCAGGAGCGTCCTACCGTGGAACAGGTGCAGCAGCAACTGGCTGCTGGCGATGCGGCAAATGCCGCTGGTGTGCCGGCCGATGCGCAGCAACCTGTGGGTGATGCACAGGCGATTCCGCCTAGACTTACAATCAGGGCTGGCACGTACGTGACCGTGCGTCTGAATGAATTCCTTTCCTCCGACCGGAGCCAGGCGGGGGATGCGTTCACTGCGACTTTGACCAAGCCGATTGTGGTGGACGGTATTGTCGTCGCCTCGCGCGGCCAATATGTGACCGGGCGCGTGACGGAAGCGAAGAAAGCTGGACGGGTATCGGGGACGTCGCGGCTGGGCATTCAGTTGGTGGAGTTGCCGGTGGTCGACGGGCAGCAGTTGCCGATTCAATCCGAACTTTTGAATCGTAATGGATCTACCTCGGTGGGCCGCGATGTCGGCGCAGTGGCCGCAACCACCGGTGTTGGCGCGGCGATTGGAGCGGGCGTCAATGGAGGGGTAGGAGCGGGAGTCGGCGCTGGTGCTGGGCTAATCGTTGGGCTCGCCGGAGTGCTACTGACGCGCGGCCATCCCACCATCGTCTACCCCGAAACGATGCTCACGTTCCGCGTGAATCAGGATGTCACGGTGTCGACGGAGCGCAGCGTGCAAGCGTTCCGATTCGTTCAGCCGGCGGATTATCAAGGTGCCCCCGCACTGGCTCGGCGCCCGATGCCGCCGGGTCCGCCGTATGCGGCCGGTTATGCGCCCTATGGCGGCTACCCGTATCCGTATCCGTACTACGGCGGCTATCCTTATTGGGGACCTGGATTTGGTTTCTATTTTGGACCTGGATTCTACGGGCGGCGCTGGCGGTAAATAAAAAGGGCCGGCTGGAGCAGCTCCCCTGCTCCGGCCGGCACTAAATCGCAGGCAGCGTCGCCTGCGATCCTCCGCCTACTTGTATTCGCGTAAACGGGGGGAGAAGTGGATCAGGAAAACGGGAATTTTTTTTGGAGTGCCTGGAGCTTATCGGTTGCCGCTCCGGAATCGATTGATTTTTCAGCAAGTAATACCGCGCTACGCAAATCCTTCGCCAAATCCAGCGCGAACAAGCCCGCCGCCGCGTTTAAAAGTACTATATCTCTCATGGGTCCGCGTACGCCTGCAAGGATGTCACGCGCGATTTCCGCATTTCGCTGTGCATCGCCGCCTAGCAGAGTTTCCCCGAAAGCTCGTTTGACTCCGAAATCGGCAGGCGTCCAGAGATGCTTGACCACGCGCCCAGTCCACACTTCGTAAACGTCCGTTGGACCCGTAGTGGTGATCTCATCGAGGCCGTCGTGGCCGTGGACGACGAACGAATGGCCGGTGCCAAGAGCGGCCAGCGCCTCCGCAATCAGCTTCGCTGCTTCGGGCGAGGGAGTCCCGATCAATTGCGTAGCGGCGCGGGCCGGATTCGCTAGCGGACCGATCAGGTTGAATACTGTTCGCAGCCTGAGCTCGCGGCGCACAGGAGCGGCGTGCTTCATCGCCGGGTGCAGATTCGGGGCGAACAAAAATCCGATACCGATTTCGCGAATCGCGCCCGCCGCTTCTTCGGGCGTCATGGAAATGCGTACGCCCAGCGCTTCGAGAACGTCGGCGCTACCGGTCTGGCTGGTCGCGGATCGTCCTCCGTGTTTTGCAACCCTTGCGCCCGCGCCGGCCATCACGAAAGCGGCGACGGTCGAGATATTGAATGTCCCCGAAAGATCGCCCCCGGTACCGCAGGTGTCGATCAAATCGTCGCCGGCATCGACCACGATCATGTGCTCGCGCAAGGCGCGCGCGAAACCCGTCAATTCGGCCGCGGTCTCGCCTTTCATTTTGATCGCGATCGCGAATCCCGCGATTTGCGCAGCGGTCGCGTCGCCGGATAGCAGAGCGTTCATCGCGGCCTGCGCGTCTTCGGCGGAAAGACTCTCGCCCGCCGCGGCGCGATGTAAATAGGGAACGAACGAGGCCATGTTATATTGGGAATTCTTTGCCGCACAGAGGCGGGCGGCCACCTCTTTATAATAGGAAAGAACTGCCGCCCGCCTTCGTTGTGCGGCTGTTAAATAAGCTTATAGCAAATTGCCCAACAAATCATGAAGATTCACGAGTATCAGGCCAAGGCCCTGCTTGCCCGGCACGGAGTTCCTGTGCCGCGCGGCGAAGTGGCGAGCACTCCAGAAGAAGCTGAAGCGGTGGCGAAAAAGCTCGGCGGCAGCGTGGTGGTGAAGGCGCAAATCCACGCCGGCGGACGAGGTAAAGGCGGAGGCGTCAAGGTCGCGAAAGACGCGGCCGAGGCGCGCGAGATTGCCGCGAAGATTCTCGGCATGACGCTGATCACGCATCAGACCGGACCCGAGGGGCGCGTGGTGAAGAAGGTTCTCATCGAAGAGACTCTTCCGATTGAGCGCGAACTGTATCTTGGTATTGTGCTGGACCGCGCAATCGGCAAGAACGTCTTCATGGCGTCGTCGGAAGGCGGGATGGATATTGAAGAGGTGGCGCACTCGACGCCGGAGCGGATTATCAAAGAGCCTCTCCAGCCCGGCATCGGATTGCTGCCGTTTCAGGCTCGCAAGCTGGCTTTCGCGATCGGCATTACGGGTCCGGCGGTGAATCTCGCGGTGCATGCGATGATTGCTCTGTCGAAAGCGGTCATGGAGTTCGACGCTTCGCTTGCCGAAATTAATCCTTTCATCCTGACTAAGGACGGGAAGGTTTTCGCGCTGGACGCGAAGATGAACATCGACGACAACGCGATGTTCCGCCACAAGGATCTGGCCGAACTTCGGGATCTGAACGAAGAAGATCCTCTCGAAGTGGAAGCGTCGAAGTTCGGGCTTAACTACATCAAGCTCGACGGGAGCGTGGCCTGCATGGTAAATGGAGCGGGGCTCGCGATGGCGACCATGGACATCATTCAATACGCCGGCGGCACGGCCGCGAATTTTCTCGACGTCGGCGGCGGCGCGAATGCCGAGCAGATCAAGAACGCGTTTCGGATTCTTTTATCGGACAGCGCTGTTAAGGCTGTCTTGATCAATATTTTTGGAGGTATTCTGCGCTGCGATACACTCGCGACCGGCGTGGTCGCCGCGGCGCGCGAGCTGGCGATTAAAGTGCCAATCGTGGTTCGCATGGAAGGTACCAACGTCGAATTGGGGCAGAAAATTCTGCTCGATTCCGGATTCAATTTCACAGTAGCCGACGGCATGTTAGACGCGGCGCAGAAAGTTGTAGGTCTCGCCAAATGAGCGTCCTGGTTAACGAAAATACCCGCGTACTTTTTCAAGGCTTCACCGGGAAAGAAGCGACGTTTCACGCGACGCAATCGATTGCGTACAAAACAAAAGTGGTGGGCGGCGTCACTCCCGGCAAGGGGGGCCAGACGCATCTCGATTTGCCGGTGTTTAACACGGTTGCCGACGGCGTGAAGGCAACCGGCGCCGACGCATCGGTGATTTTCGTGCCTCCTCCGTTCGCCGCTGACGCGATTATGGAAGCGGCTGACGCCGGTATCGCGCTGGTGGTGTGCATCACCGAAGGCATCCCCGCCGAGGACATGATTCGCGCGTGGGCGTATCTGAAAGACCATCCTTTGACGCGGCTGATCGGTCCGAATTGTCCGGGCATTATTTCACCCGGCAAGTGCAAGATCGGCATCATGCCCGCGCACATTCATAAGGAAGGCAACGTTGGCGTCGTGTCGCGATCCGGCACGCTGACTTATGAAGCGGTGGGTCAGTTGACCAAGCTCGGTATTGGACAATCGACTTGCATCGGCATCGGGGGCGATCCGATTATTGGTACGTCCTTCACCGATGCGATTCGTTTCTTTAATGAAGATCCCGACACGCACGCCATCGTCATGATCGGCGAGATTGGCGGCACTGCGGAGGAAACCGCGGCCGCGTATATCAAGGCCAATGTGAAGAAGCCGGTGGTGGGATTCATCGCCGGCCAGACCGCTCCGCCGGGACGCCGCATGGGCCACGCCGGTGCGATTATTTCCGGAGGCAGCGGCAAGGCGGAAGACAAAATCGCCGCGATGAAAGACGCCGGCATTACGGTCTGTCCGACGCCCGCCACCATCGGCGAGACGATCAAGAGCAGAATTTAAAATGGAAAAAACTTTCGCAATCATCAAACCAGACGCAGTCGCCGCCAATCAGGCGGGTGCCATCCTCGCGGAGATTCAGAAGGCCGGTTTCCGCGTCGCCGGAATGAAAATGAAGCGCCTCAGCCAGCTCGAAGCCGAGAATTTTTACGCCGTTCATAAGGAGCGCCCTTTCTACGGATCGCTGGTGAAGTTCATGACCGAAGGACCGGTGGTGGTGCTGGCGCTCGAAGCTCCCGATGCGATTAAGAAGTGGCGCGATACGATGGGTGCGACGAATCCAGCCAACGCGGCTGAAGGCACCATCCGCAAGATGTTCGCGCAGAGCATCGAGCGCAACTGCGTGCATGGATCGGACGCGCCGGAAACGGCGGCAGTCGAAATCCCGTTCTTTTTCGCAGCCTCTGAGTTGCTCTAGGCAAGCTTCGACTTAACTCGATCGCTGAGCGCTTTTCCGTCGACCCGTTTACCGGAGAGCTTGGCCTGCGCGGCCTTCATCACGACGCCCATTTGTTTGAGCGACGTCACTCCAGTTTCCGCCATGGCTGCCGCGATGGCCGCATCGACCTCTGCGTCGGTAGGCGCGGAGGGCATGTAGGATTCGATCAGCTTCAGTTCGGCGTCTTCCTTGTCGGCAAGCTCGGGGCGATTGCCCTTGCGGAACATGTCCGACGCCTCTTTGCGCTGCTTGATCAGAGTATTGAGAATCTGCAACTCGGTCGGCTCGTCGAGCGGCTTCATGGAATCGATCTCGTGCTTCTTGAGAGCGGTCTTGATCATGCGCAGGGCATCGAGCCGCGCTTCTTCGCGGCCCTTCATAGCGGCGATCATGTCTTTTTGGATCTGGTCGAGCAGAGGCATCTGCTCTTAGTCTAAAGGAGTCAGGAGACAGGAGTCAGAATCGCATGTCCGCATGCTTACGCATGGCGGTTCGATCAGACTCCCAGCCCCTCCCTATGCTCGCGGGTCTCCCTCGATGTCGCGCTCGGAAATCACCTCGAGGTAGTGCATGGGTAAGGGTTTTCATTCTGGCTCCCGGCTGCTGGCTCCTGGCTACTTCTTCCTTGTTATTCTGAAAGTTCACCGTGCAGCTCAAAAAGACACGACTCCTCACGCCTGGCCCGACGCCCGTTCTGCCGAAGGCTTTGCACGCGATGCTGGGCGCGGACATGCATCATCGCACGCAGGATTTTCGGAACGTCTTTCTTGCCGTGCTGGCCGATCTCAAGCTGGTGATGAATACCGCGCAGGACGTACTGGTGCTGGTTGCTTCGGGCACCGGTGCGATGGAAGCGTCCGTGACAAATTGTTTTTCGGCGGGCGATCGCGTGATCGTGTGCACAGCCGGCAAGTTTGGCGAGCGATGGGTCGAGATGACGCGCGCGTATGGACTTGACGTGGTTGTTCTCGTTGCTCCTTATGGGAAAGCTGTGGACCCGGAGACGCTGGAGCAGGCGCTTGCGGCGAATCCCGAGGTGAAGGGCGTGTTCGTGCAAGCGTCTGAAACCTCCACCGGCGCCGCGCACGACGTTCGCCGCATGGGGGCGACCGTCAAGAAGACCGGCGCGATTTTTGTCGTCGATGCCATCACCGGTCTTGGGACGATGCCTCTCGATATCGACGGGTGGGGGCTCGATATCGTCATCGGAGGCTCGCAGAAAGCGTTCATGGTGCCGCCGGGCCTGGCGTTCCTGTCGATCAGCCCGAAGGCGTGGGCGCAGATGGAAACGGCGAAGCTGCCGCGCTACTACTTCAATCTGAAGCGTGAAAAGAAATTTGCGGCCAACGGAGAATCGGCCTGGACCGCGTCCACCGCGCTGATGCTCGCACTCAACGAAGCGCTCCAGTATATAAAGGGTATCGGCATGCCGAAGCTGATCGCGAACGCGGAGCAGTTGGCGCGCGCGACGCGGGAAGCGTGCCTGGCGTTAGGGTTGGAATTGTTTGCGCCGGAGCATCCGAGCGCGTCCGTCACCGCGGTGAAGGCTCCCGAAGGGCTCGATTCGGGAGTGATCGTCAAAGAATTTCGCGACCGCTTCGGAGCCATCATCGCCAACGGTCAAGGCGAAATGAAGGGACGCATATTCCGGATAGCACATCTTGGTTATTTCGATGCGGCCGATCTGTTCGCGGTGATCGCGGAGCTGGAACTGATCCTTTATGCGAACGGAATTCCCGTGACGCTGGGTACGGGCGTGGCGGCGGTTCAAAAAGTCTACGCCGAGATTCAAATAACCAAGAAGGAACTCGCGAACGTCTAAGCATTGGATGACCGACCAGCGAATGACTAATCTGCGAATGAATATTCTGATTGCCGAGCCGATGCCCGCGGCGGGGGTTGAGCTGCTGACGCCCCAGCCCGGTTGGAACGTGATCGTTTCGAATCCGGATGAGTACCGGGAGCATCTGCCGCACGCCGACGCGCTGATCGTTCGCAATGCAGTAAAGGTCGATGCCGAACTGCTGGCGGCCGGGCCGCACTTGAAGGTGATCGGGAAAGCGGGCACGGGAGCGGAGAACATCGATATCGAAGCTGCCACGGCCGCGGGCGTTCTGGTGATGAACACGCCGGGCGGCAACGCGGTTTCGGTAGCGGAGCACACGCTTGGCCTCATGCTCGCGCTGGCGCGCTCCATCCCGCAGGCAGCGAATTCCACCAAGAGCGGGGACTGGGGCAAGATCAAATACGTCGGCACGGAGCTGCGCGGAAAGACGCTGGGCGTGGTCGGGCTCGGCAGTATCGGACAGGAAGTGGTGAGGCGCGCGCGGGCGTTCGAGATGAAGGTCATCGCCAACGATCCATATGTAAATTCGCAGACCGCGGCCGATTTGGGCGCGACGCTGAAATCCTTGGGCGACCTGTTCGCGCAGAGCGATTACATCACGCTGCATGTTGCGCTCACGCTCGAGACCTTCGCGCTGCTCAACGCGGCGGCCTTCGCGAAAATGAAAAAAGGAGTGCGGATCGTTAATTGCGCACGCGGCGAACTGGTGGATGGAGGCGCGCTGCGGCACGCGATTGAATCCGGCAAAGTTGCGGGCGCGGCTCTCGACGTGTTTCAGACCGAACCGCCCGATTCGAGCGAGCCTCTGCTGAAGCTCGATCAAGTAATCGCGACACCGCATATCGGCGGAGCTACAGAAGAGGCGCAGGAAACCGTGGGCGTCCAGATCGCGGAGCAGATCGTCCAATATTTGCGCCAAGGGGTCGCGCGCCACGCCCTGAACGCACCGGCGATGACCAGCGAGCAATATCGCACCGTTGGTCCTTATGCGGCGCTGGCCGAACGGCTGGGGACCTTCGCCGCTTACGTCGCCACGGGAAATCCCAAGATGGTGCGGCTCATTTATCACGGCAACATCGCCGATCAGAACACGCATCTGATTCGCAACGCGGGGCTCGCCGGAGTGCTCAGCCGTTCGCTGCACCGGAAAGCGAACGTGGTGAACGCGCTGCAAATCGCTTCTGAGCGCGGCCTGGGTTACGCGGAGCGCCACGACAAACGCACCGGACACGCGGATTCGGTGAAGCTGGAACTGGAAACGGATGAAGGGGTTACGCAGGTGGAGGGTGCGCTGGTGCTGGACCGGCCGCGTCTACTCTCCGTCGGAGGGATTCGCTGCGAGGCTCCCCTTACCGGGCATCTGATGTTTCTGCGCAATGCAGATGTACCGGGCGTGATCGGCTATGTCGGTTCAGTGACGGGCCGCAATAAAATTAACATCGCAAATTTCTCGCTGGGGCGTCAGCATGCGCCGGACGAGGAGGGCGGAGTGCTTCAGGCCATCGCCGTTGTGAAGACCGATGAGCCGGTAACGGAATCCGTGCTTCAACAACTGCTTGAAAATAAATCGATCACGGTGGCACGCGCGGTGGAATTTATGGACTGAGCTGTCCGCTTGCGGGACGCCACTGTCCCTATTGACCGTTTTTGGAATTCGCTGTTAGACTGTTAGTTAACTCGGAAAAAAAGGAGCCTCCGTGCGGGGGTTGTTGTTGGGGAAAGGAATCCGCACGGAGGCCTAGCTGCTTTGGTTATTAAGACGTACGGATTCGATTTTCGTTTGTTCCCGAAAGTTATTTCAACCCTGCCTGTGTTAAAAATTCCGCTGCGACATCCGCTGGTTTCTTGTGCTCGATCGCGACCGCCGCGTTGAGCCTGCGCATGTCTTTCGTGGTGATCTTACCGGACAACTCCCCGAGCGCGGACTGAATCTTTGGATCGGTCGCCAGCACATCCGATCGTGCCATTAGGCAGGTTTGGTAATACCCGAAGACCCTCTTGTCGTCACGTAGTATTTTGTAGTTCTCATGGCGCCCCAGCCACCCGTCCGTCTGGGTGCCGACGACCATCGTGAGCCTTCCGGCGTCGAACCCGTCATAGAGCGAATTCAGATCTCCTACAAACGGAACCGCGCCCATCGGGAGGCGATACTGATTGAGCATCGCCATGCCGTCTCTGCGCTCATTGAAATCGCGGGTGGCCCCCATCTTCCATCCGTCCTTGGCAGCCTGAGCGTCGCTCAACGTTTCGAACTGATTTTGGTTTGAAACGACGATCGCCCAGGAGTGATCAAATCCAAGCGGGTCCAGCAACTCGGCTTGCGCGAGACGGCGCATTTCATTGCGGACCCGTTCCAGCGTGGTTGCCGCATCCACCGACGGATTCTCCTTCAAAATGTTGGCCTGAATCGTGCCAGTCTCCTCGGGATAGACACCCACCTCGCCGTTCAGCAGCGCCTGATAGACGGCCGCCGTATTTCCGAGGCCCAGATTGCGGACGATTTTGCGTCCCAGCCGGTGCTCCAGATGCTGCGCGACCAGCTCCCCGATCAGCATTTGTTCCGCGGTATCCTTCGACCCAACGACGATCGGTTTTTTCGATCCGCCGCAGCCCGAGCCCACTAGCAGGGCGGCCATCAGTACTACACCGGAACGCTTCGTTCCGGCAGAACGTTTTCGGCTCATCAGCGACTTAGCATAGCGCGATCCTCTGCTATTCTGTAGGACTAAACCTTTCGAGATGTCCTTTCAGATTCGTCCACTCAAAGAATTCCTGGTGCGGCCCGCCCTGCCCGCCAAGCTCGAGCGCATGTCCGAAATCGCGCTGAATCTTCACTGGAGCTGGAACCACGCGCTGCGCTCGCTGTTTCGCCGGCTGGACCCCGTCATCTGGAAGGCGTCGAATCATAACCCGATCGTCATGTTGGGCCAGGTTTCGCAGGCCACTCTCGAACGGGCCGCCTCCGATCCCAGGTATGTTGCGCTCTATCGCCGCGCCTGCGAAACCCACGACGCGTATCTGGCTACCTCAGCTACGCAGCCGTCGGGAATGCTGGTTGCCTATTTTTCGATGGAGTATGGGCTGCTCGATTGCATGCCGATTTACTCCGGCGGACTGGGAGTCCTTTCGGGCGACCACCTGAAGGCTTCGAGCGACGCGAATCTGCCGCTCACCGGCGTCGGCCTTCTTTATCAAAACGGATACTTCAGCCAATCCATCGATCCGGACGGATGGCAGAAGGAGCGGACGCCGGTCAACGATTTTTACGCGCTTCCCGTCACTCCGGTGCAGCGCCCCGACGGCAGCGAAATGCTGGTCAGTGTGATGCTCGCCGGCACGCAAGTATTTCTCAAGGTCTGGCGCATCGACGTCGGCCGCGTGATGCTGTATCTGCTCGATAGCAATATTCCGCAGAATTCGAATCCCATCCATCGCGCCATCACCGCCCAGCTTTACGGCGGCGATCTACACAACCGCATGCGCCAGGAAATCGCGCTGGGCATCGGCGGACTGCGCGCGCTGGAGGAACTTGGCATTCGGCCCACCGTCTATCACATGAATGAGGGCCATTCGGCGTTTCTTGCGATCGAGCGGATTCGCCGCCTGATGGCCGATCAGCAGATGAGTTTCGAGGAAGCGCTCGACGCCTCCCGCACCAATAACGTCTTTACGACCCACACCTCCGTGCCCGCCGGAATCGACCTGTTCAACTCCGGCATCATGTACGAATATTTTCAGGACTACTGCCGCGATTCCGACATCTCCTTCGATCAGCTTCTTTCGCTGGGGCGCAGCAATCCGGGCGACAACCAGGAATCGTTCTCGATGGCCGTCGCCGCATTCAAAACGTCGGCCTACCGGAATGCGGTGAGCCGCATCCATCGCCACGTGTCGCAGCAGATGTGGCAGAATCTGTGGCCGAAATTGCCGGTGTGGGAAGTTCCGATCACCTCGGTCACCAACGGCGTGCATCTGCCCACCTGGATCAACGGCGACCTGGCCGGCATTTACGATCAGGCTCTGGAGCCGGACTGGCGCGAAGGTCATTCGCAATCGAAAATCTGGGACGACGTCGCGGAGATTCCCGCTTCGGAATTGTGGGAAGCGCATCGCCGCCGCAAGCGCCGCCTGATTGCCTTCGTCCGCGACCGCGCCGCCGCCAGCGCTGCCGAACGAAACGCCCCCAGTTCCGAAATCAAGCGCCTCCAGGAAGTGCTCGATCCCGACGCGCTGACCATCGGTTTCGCCCGCCGCTTTGCGACCTATAAGCGCGCCACGCTGCTGTTCCGGGATCTGGAGCGCCTGAAACGCATCCTCACCAATGCGCGGATGCCGGTGCAGGTCGTGATTGCGGGCAAAGCGCATCCGCTGGACATCCCGGGCAAGACGCTGATTCGCGAAATCGTTCAATACTCGCACGACCTGGAGCTTTCAAAGTGCGTCGTCTTCGTCGAGGATTACAGCCTGCAAGTCGCCCGCGAAATGGTGCAGGGCGTCGACATCTGGCTCAATACTCCCCGCCGCGGCGAGGAAGCCTCCGGCACCAGCGGTATGAAAGCCGGCATTAACGGCACCCTCAATCTCAGCATCCTGGATGGCTGGTTCGACGAATCGGCCGAGGAGTCCGGCGGCTGGGTCATCGGCGACCGCGACCCCTATTCGGCGGACCGCGACGACGCCCATGCGGCAGGGATTTATACCATTCTCGAAAACGAAATCGTGCCCATGTTCTACGAAGGACGCGAGCAGGGTGTACCGGTGGAATGGATGCGGCGCGTCAAACAATCGTTGAAGTCGGTGAGCGCAAATTTCAATTGCCAAAGAATGGTGACGGAATATGCGACACAGTTATACGAGCCCGCGCATCTAGGTTATGAACGCATTCGCCGCGACCGCTTCGCTTTTCCGCGCGAGCACGTCCGCTGGTACAAGGAGGTTTCGAACAAGTGGCCTAACGTGAAGTTCCTCGATTTCGGAATCGGCAGCGAGAAAGTCAGTGCCGGATCCTCTGTACCTATGCAAGCCACTTTGGATCTGGCCGGTCTCAGCCCCGCCGATGTCCGCGTTGAAGCGGTGGTCGGCCGGGTCGGAGCCCACGGCGAACTTGAGGACACGCAGGTCCTCACTTTGGCTCCCGCCGGAGCGCAACACGAATCGGTATTTATGTTTGGGCGCGATTTTGCGCCGTTTACCACTGGCCGATTGGGTTACGCGCTGCGGGTCAGTCCGAATCATTGTGACGATCCTTTGAACAGGCCCTGCAATCCCTTGTTAAAGTGGGCCGGTGAATCCTAAAGAATTGTGAAACTGGAGCCGATAGAACCACTGAATAAAGATTTCGCTGGATTCTTACTGAAATCCGTGGTACATAGTGGTTTAGGCATTTAAGCGGGTTCTTCAACCTCCCACGTGGCCAGCCGGTTGGTCCCGCTGCCTCCCGACGAAAAATAAATTTCCGAATTCTATTCCCGTCAGTGTTGTGTACCTTCTCATCAAAGGAGTGAGCCAATCCACCTTATTCATTTAAGGCCAATGTAATTTATGGAAGGCGAACGTAAGTACCGTCAAAACGGCTACCAGGACTCCGGCAGCCGCGATTTCTCCAACGGGCCAAGGCGAGAGGATCGCCCCAAGCCCCAGGGTCCCCGCCCGCCCCTCGACGTCACCGGACCGCGGCTTCCGCGCATGGTGCAGTCGGTGACCGCGGCACGATGTTTCAACTGCTCCACCACGCTTCTTCCCGATATCGATTTCAAAGGCAAATGCCCCAAATGCGGCGCGGCCCTGCACTGCTGCAAGCAGTGCTCTTATTTTGAGCCGTCCACGCGGTTCCAATGCCTGAAACCGGTACCGGTACGAATCGCCGCGAAGGACCAGGCCAACGAATGTACGCTGTTCAAGCCGCGTTTCACCGTGGCGCGCGAAGCGGTCCATCCGCCTGCTTCGAACGGCTATGGGAGTTCGAACGGAAGTTCCGTTCCCGCGCCGAATATCGCCGCCCCCAGAAACGCGAGCGATGCGCGCGCCGCATTCGACAGCCTTTTTAAAAAGACTGAATAACCCCTAAGCACCCGTAGAGGACGCTGTCGTCGCCCAACTCCGCCGGCACCACGTCCAGCCGTGCCCTCGACCAGGCGGTCACCTGTCTTCGCAGTTCTGCGCGTAATGGTACGAACAGCGCGTCCCCCGCTTTAGAGATTCCCCCGCCGATGACAATCCGCGCTGGATTCAGAATCATAACTGCAGCCTTCAGTCCTTGCGCCAAATCGACCACGTAACGCTCCACAAAAGCTGGGTCTTTCATCAGTTCCTCAGCAGTTTTTCCGTAATCGCGCTCCAGCCACATCCCGCAGCACAGCCGTTCGAAGCACCCACGCGACCCGCACAAACACTCCGGCCCTCCTGGCCTCAACGTCATGTGCCCCAGTTCTCCCGCATAAGAATCCGCCCCGCGATAAATAGCGGAGTCATCGAGCACGATCCCTCCGCCGATTCCAGTCGACAGCGTCATGTAAAACAGCGGCCGCGCCCCTCGACCCGCGCCATAAACCGCTTCTCCCAGCGCGCCAACATTGGCGTCGTTATCCATCGTCACCGGCACCTTAAAGCACTGCCGGATGCGCTGCACTAAAGGAAACCCCTTCCAACCGCCGACGTGTGTAGAAAGTGTAACCGTCTGCGTTGGAAAGTCGACCGGCCCCCCAAATCCAATCCCACATTTATCAAATTTCCATTCGGCCGCGATCGATTCAATCTGCCCGATCATCCACTCCGGTCCACCGTCGCGATCGGTAGCGCGCGATTCCCGCCGCGTCATCCGCTCGCCCTCAAACAGAGCCAGCGAAAATTTAGTCCCCCCAATATCGATTGCCAGCGTATTCATTGGGTGTTATCGCCGTTCATCTGCGTTCATCGGCGGCTAATATTCACTGTGTTTGATCCCGGTCAGCAGCCAACACCTCTTCCGGCGACGCCGTCCCAGTCCCTTTCTTCATGATCGTAATCGAAGCCACCAGGTTCCCGAACCCCGCCGCTTCCATTCCCGATCCAGTCACCGCCAGCGTCATCGCCGCCCCCGCCGAAAAGCTATCGCCCGCCCCGCAGATATCGACGGGCTTCTCCACCGTCCGTCCCTGGACCCCAGCCTGTCCACGCTCATCGAAAACCAGCGCCCCTTCGCTCCCCCTCGTGACGACTAATAACCGAGCCTGGGTATGCGCGCGCAGCGCAGTAAAGTCGACGCGTCCGAAAGCCCGCATGGAAGCCGCTTCCGCCTCATCCTGATTCGGCTTCAAAATCACCCCGCGAAAATGTTCCGCCCGCACCCGCGAATCCACCCAAACGACTTTCTTCTGAGCGACAGCAGTCAGTGCCTCGCGCAAGCGGGCAGTGACCACTCCTCCGGCCTTAGTCTCCGCCTGATCGGAGACAATCACGACGTCAAAATCTTGGGCCGCGCGCACAAACGATTCCACCACCCGCGCTTCCAACTCCGGAGAAATTTCCCGCGTGTGAATAAAATCGATCCGCGGCAAATCCTCTTCATCGGTCGCGTCATTGATCAGCTTTGTGTAAGTGAACGTCGGCACCTCCGCGGATCGAATCAGCAATCCCGCATCGATCCCGCGTCCGAGAAGTGCGCGATCCAGCTCCCACCCAAACCCATCCTCCCCCACCACGCCGAGCACCGCGACGCGCCCCGCGCCCAGCGCCGCGAGATTATTAGCAATCGTCCCGGCCGCCCCCGCCGTAACTTCGGTCGATACCACTCCCACCCGAGGCAACCCCGTCTCGCGCGAAGCCAACCCCTCGCGAGGATCATACCGGCACCACCGGTCCAGACAAACATCCCCAGCAACAAGCACGCGCAAGTCCCGAAACTTCAGCAAAATCTCGTCCGTCGTCATTCTGGCTACTGGCTACTGGCTACTGCGACAACTCCCGCCACAAAGCGGGAACTGTCGCTCTATGCTCCCCGCAAAAATAGAAACTCTCCCCGCCGTCCTTCACCGTCCGCACCAGAATTGTCTTGTGCGGCCGGAAATAATATCCGGGATCGGACTTCGGCAGCTCACTCCGAAAATCTCCATGAATCGGCGCGAGGTCGAACACCGCGGTGGTGAATTTAGCGATGCTCCGGCCCTCCTGGTGCGCGACATTTCTCGCCATTGCCAGCGCCTTCAGATAAACTTCCGGCCCCATGATCGCCGAGCCGAAGTTCATCAGCACGCCGCCTTCGAGCTTCTCCACCGCACGCGCGAAAATCAAAAAGTCGCGATAGCTGGCCGCGCCCACCGCCGCTCCATCGCAGTTCGGATGCTCATGCAATATGTCGTAGCCGACACCGACATGCACCGTCACCGGCACACCCAATCGATACGCCGCCGCGAACACGCTCCACTCGCGATACGGATAATCGCTCTCCTGAATCCGGCGCCCGACATTTTCTCCGAGCCCGTATCCTTCCCGCGCCGCCTCCACGATCCAATCGTTGAGCTCGCCCGTTTCCTTCCACAACCCGAACTCGCCGCTGCGCACATAACGCGCGACGCTCTCCGTAGTCGCACCGATGCGAGCCAGTTCATAATCGTGAATGGCCGCTGCCCCGTTCACTGCAAGGTGTGTGATGAAGCCGCGTTCCATCAGATCGATCAGGTGGCGATTTACGCCCGCGCGAAGCACATGGGCGCCCATGCAGACCAGCCGCGCGGCGCCGCTTTGTTTGGCCGCCCGAAGGCGCGAAGCAATTTCAGGCAAATCGGGATGCTCGAACGAGGGCGTAGCGTCCCCGAGCTTCAGCCAGTGTGAGATCTCCAGGTCGTTCTTCCGCTCGCCCAGCGGCTTAATTTCTAACCGCGCGCGATCGAAAATTTCATACTTTGACTGGTTGGGCAAAGAGAGCCTCCAGCAATTGCGTATGGCAAAGATAATTCGGCACAATGTAATCCGCGCCAACGCCGATCAGCCGTTGCCGCTTCCATTCGTCAACGAGGATGCATTCCGGCTCCGTCGATGCAACGCCCACCGCGACGCCGCCCACCAGCTTCACTTCTTCAATCTCGACGTACCCGTCGCCGAAGCCGATAATTTCCTCGCCGCGGACATCCGCCCCCGCTAAAATTCTCTGCACTAAAATCTTCTTCGAAAAACTCTTATAATCGTCGAGCGCTCCGTAAACTCCTCCGTCGAAATACTTCGCGACGTCGATCAGCCGGGCCTCTTCCTTCATGTAGGCTTCATCGGTGCCGCTGGCCAAGTACATTTTCAGCCCGCGCTCCTTCAGGCTTTCGAGCAGCGCCCGCGCCCCCGGAACCATGTACTTTTCAGGCGGCACATGACCGCTCTTCAGCTCGTCAATGCGCTCTCGGATCCGCTCCCACAGCAGATCCAGATACATCTTCTTATACTCCAGCGGATCGAGCGCGCGGCCTCCGCGCTTTTCCACGTTACCCGCAAATTCGATCATCTGATAGATCGTTTCTTTGCCGGTCAACCGCCACACGAAGTCCTCGACCACGGTCTTCAGCTCTGCGTCCGTCTCTCCCGTTTTCAGAGCGGCGAGAATCTCCACCATCATCGGGACCATCACGTCCATCCACCCGGAGCGCACCAGCGACAGCGTGCCGTCGAAATCGAAGAACGCCACTTTGGCGTCCGCGGCCGATGCGCCGGGCCGAATCAGTTCCATTGTCATAACCAGTATTCCCACTTGCCGGTCGCGATTACATACGCGCCCAGGCAAAAATTTGTAACCGCGTGCGTCAGGATCAGGTCGCCCAGACTCCTGGTCCGCACCATCCACCAGTTGTACACGATGCCGGCCGCCAGGCCGACGTCCCAGTACGGCCCGTGCTCGGAAGCGAACAGCACCGCCACCACCCAGAAGGATTGCGCCGTGTACTCGCCCAGCGGCACTCGCTCAAAATCCTGGCCGATCAGCCAACGCATCAGCCACGCCCTCCAGAACAATTCCTCGACAATCGGCACGATCAGCACCGCCCGAACCATCCGCAGCGTCAGCACCGGCCAACTCATCAAGCCGTCGGTCGAAAGCGTGGTCGCCACTTTGGGCATCAGCGCGTTCTCGAACAGCCAGAAGTGGCGATAACCCTTGATCAGCAGGTCAGGCGCGATCCAAATGACGAACACCGCCACGCCGATCGCCACCGTCGCCGCCCAGTGCCGTACCCGCAAGTCGATCACCGGCCGCGCGATGAACCATAGCACCGCCGTCATGATGCCTACCCGCAAAACCTGATCGGCGACATCGGAGAGCGGCAGCTGGAAATAATCCACAACGGACCGCAACGCCAGCAGTCCCATGAAGATTACGAACGGTGCAACGTAGGGAAACGACGGAGATTGTCTCAGCTTCGATTTCCCTCGGTCAGATCTTCTGCAACAATTCTTTGATCTTAACTTCTTCGTTAGTTGACGGCTTGTCCGCCAATGCCTTCTCCAGTTCCTTCTTCGCCGACGGCTTGTCGCCTTTTTGCAGCAGCGCCACGCCGTAGTGATAATGGAACGTCGGGCTATCCGGATTCTGCGTGGTCAGGTCCTTGAAGATGCGCAGCGCATCGTCGCTCAGGTTCTTCTTCACGTAAATCCATCCCAGCGTGTCGGAAACCGCGGGTGAATTGGGCATCTGCTGCCGCGCCTTCTGCGACATCGTCAACGCCTGGTCCAGATCCACTCCGTCCTGCGCCTTCGCGAATGCCAGATTGTTCAGCGCCAACGCATGATCCGGCTGAATTTTCAGGATCTGCTCCCAGATCGGTCTCGCCTGATCCTGCCGGCCCGTGCCTTCATAGATCATGCCGAGTTGCGTCAGACACGTCGTATCGGAAGGCGCGGATTGGCTGCACCGCCGGAACGTATCGATCGCCGAATTGATATCGCCCTTGCGCCGTTCGGACTCGCCCAACTGCCACAGCAGGTCGCGCGACCGCGGATCTTGCGCCAGCAGCTTTTGATACAACGCGATCGCCTCGTCATAGCGCTCCGCCCGCACATAAAACTTCGCCAATACCAGTTTCAGATCGGAGCGCTGTGGATCTTTGTCGATCGCCGCCTGCGTCTCTTTAATCGCGTCTCCCAACCGATTCTGCGCCGCCAGCGATTCCGTTTCTCCCGCCAGCCCCCGCGTATCTTTCGGATTCGCTTTAAATAATTCCGCGTAAATCTGCTCGGACTTTTTATAATCCTTTTCCTGGTACGCCAGAAATCCCGTCTGGTAGCGAGCTTCCATGTTCTGCGGATACACCCTCGTAATCGCCGTCAATTCCGCTCGCGCCTTATCTTTATCGCCCAGGCTCAGCAGCGCGTTGGACCGCATCAGGTGCGCTTGTAAATTGTTCCGGTCGATCCCGATCACGCCCTCGGATTCCTTCAGCGCCTTGGCCGCATCGCCCCTTGCCATATAAATCCGGCTCAGCATCAGGCGCGCCGCCGCAAAATCCGGACGCAGCTTGATCGTCTCTTCCAGTTGAACCCTCGCTCCATCCAGATCGCCCTTGGCCACCAGCGCGCGCGCCAGATTGAAGTGATACAGATGGTTGGTCGGCGATTTCGTCACCAGCGCCTGCAAATCGTTCGCCGCCAGGTTGATCTGATCGCGATTTCCGGTGGTCAGCATCAGCGCCGCCCGCATCGCGATCGCATCGTTGTCCTTGGGATTGTCCTTCAGCACCGTCTTCAGAAGATCGTTCGCCTCCTGACTCTTCCCCGTCGTCGCGTACAACTCCACCAGCCGCTTCTGATACGTCGCCTTGTCCTTCGGAAACGCCTTGATCCCCGCCTCAAACTGCGCCCGCGCGTTGTCGATGTCCTTTAGCCGGAAGTAATAAAAATCGCCCGCCACCAGATGCCCCTCGGCAAATCTTTTTTCGTCCGATAACTCCCTGAGCGAGGCCTCCATCTCAGGCCGCTTGTTGACGAAGTAATAATGCCCCGCCAATTGCACCAGGTATTTCGCCTGCGTCGGATTATTCGCCACCTTCAGCTTCAGCAGCGCCTCCGCGGCTGGCACATTATTCTGCCGCGCGTATTGTACGTACAGCAAATCGTACATGCGCGTATCCGTCTTATTTTTGTCGATAAACTCCCGCGCCAGCTTTTCGGCCTCCGGAAACTGGTTATTGAACACCAGCGCCGTGAAATAAACCATCACCAGCGACGGTTGATTCGGATTCACCCGATTGGCTTTCTCGAACTCCTTGATCGCCGCCGGAGCGTCCTTGTTCAGCAGCGCCACCTGGCCCTTCAGCCGGTGCCCGTCGAACGAATCCGGATTCAGCGCGATCAGCTTGTCCGATAGATCCTTCACTTCGCCCAGCAGCGCCGCCCTTTGCGGACTGCTCTGCGCCGCGCCTTGCATATACAAATCCGCCAGCTTGGTAATCGCATCGGTATTGTTGGGCTGTAGCTCCACAGCGCGCTTCAGCCACTTGAACTCTTCACCGTAATTTCCCAGCTTCATCTCCGTCAGCGCCAGCCGGTAATAAGCCTCTCCAAACCGCATGTCTTTTTGAAGCGCGCGCCGGTACATAATCGCTGCTTCGCGATATCGCCCCTTGGCGAAAAATTTATTAGCGTTTTCGAGCGCCTGCTGTGCCTGCACCTTGGGATCGCGGGTGCAAGAAGCCGCCAGCAGCAAGATCATTAGAGGCAGAAGTTTCAGGAGTTTACAGCGTTGCATCCCTTCCACTTCACCACAATCCCATGTAGCTTGCAACGGTACTGAAGAAGTAGCGAGTCGCCAGAATGGACTGCGGGCAAGCGCCCGGTGGAGCAAAATTCTTCAGCGCATTCTGGCTACTGGCTGCTGGCTACTGGCTACTTCTTTTTCCGCGCGAAAAAGCACCTCCACCGCATTCCGCACATACTGCTCATCCGAAAGCTGTTCTACCACCTCCGCCGGATATTCCACTAGTCCTCGGAAATATCCCGCCAGATCCCCGAACAGCGCCAACCGTGCTTGAGGCTCGATCTCATCCCGGCGCAGCAGTGCCTCCATCGCAATCGACCCAATCTCCGGCCTCACCTTCTGCCGCAGCCGAGCCGCCAGATGCCGTATCTCCGCCAGCGAATTGTACTTCCCGCCCAGTAACTGATCCAAATCCGGACGCTCCAGCTTGGGAGCCCGAATCACCGCCGTCCCCGCCGCCAGATCCCCCAGCCTCTGCCGATGCCTGCTCACCAGGCAAGTGATGCCGCCCACCAGGTACAACGCCGGCAGCCCGTCGATCAATCGCAGCAGGTTCCGCACGATCACCTGGCTCGGCTCCAGGCGCAACCCCGCCGCGTCCACCACCCGCAGCCGCAGCAGCCTTTTTCCCACGGTCTGTCCGCGCCACAGCCACTCCGCCAGCATCATATACACCAGCGAGATCACGAAATAAGCCACAATCCGGATCGCGTCTGAAAAGTCTTTCCCGAAATATCCAAGCGGAGCCAGAACCTGCCTCGCCACGGTGAAGATCGTCAACACCACCAGCATGTCCATCGTAAACGCCAGCATCCGGCTAATGGGCCCCGCCAGCGGCAGTGAAAACTCAATCCCTTCCGGCGTCCGAATCTTTAACGTATCCATCTAGTCTTGCCCCAGCGCGCCCCACATCGCGAAAACCGGGACTGACTCCTCTGTCCCAAGGCGCCGCTCCATGGAGAAACTACTCCACACTCCGCCGCCGGTGGACAGAGCGGCCTGTCCCGGTTTTCACCCCGTCCGCGGTCTCCCGCTTTCACGTTGCCTTCTTTCCCGAAAATCCCAAATAAAACGTCAACAGCGCCGCCTCCACCAGCCCGAAAGTAATTTTCGTTCCATACGAAATCACCGGCTCATGATACTGCGATAAGAACGACTCGACGATCCCCGCCCACACCAGCATCATCGCCGCCCCTCCCGCCAGCGTAACCACATCGCGCGAAACCAGCCGCAACCGCTCTGCTCGCGAAACCCTGCTCCCCCAGCCGATCAGCGCGTACGCGATCACGAACCCCGCCTGCCCTCCCACCAGAATCGCCGGAATCTCGATCACGCCATGCGGCAGCAGCCAGCCCAACAGGAACACCGTCTGCCCGTCGTGAACGTAATCGTATCCCACCGCCCCCAGAATCACCCCGTTATAAAACAACTCGACAATGGTCCCGAACCCGAACGTCATCCCCAGCGCCAAAGTGAACAAAGCCACCTGCGTGTTATGCGTCATTAATTGCGCGGAGAAGGAGTCTTTATGCCCCTCCATGTCTCTCCCCTTGCGCTCCCGCTCCCTAGCCACGCGTTCTGAAGGCGACCCCTGCAAATGCTCGAACGGCATAATCACGCTCTTCGCTTCCGAATCGATCCGCAGCGCCAAAGCCCCGAACGCCACCCCTCCGATGGTCAACGCCACAGCCAGTTGAAACGCCTTCAAGTGTCTCCGGAACGTCCGCGGATACTCCTCGCTCACCCACTTCCAGGGCCGGAACCTCTTCCGCTCCCGAGCCTCATGAATCTCCGCATAAGCCCGGCTCACCAGCCACTCCAGATATCTCCGCAGCTCCCCGTCCGGCACCCGAGCCAGATCCGCCGCCGCCCTCTGATAAAGGACGTGCAGATTCTCCACCTCCGATAGCGTCAGCCGAGCCCCCGGATTCGCCTCCAGCCACTTGAGCGATTTCTCGAGCGCCGTCCAATGCGGCCGCTCCGTCTCCACAAATCGCGAAATATCCAGAATCATTCAGCACCAAACTAGCATCTTGCACTCAACCATGCTAAACATCTACACCATCGTCCACGTGGTTATCAGCCTGATCGCGATCGCCTCGGGCTTGGCAGTCCTGTATGGTTTCCTGACCAATAAGACCTCCGGCCAGACCCAGCTTTTCCTGTGGACAACCGTAGCCACCAGCGTCACCGGCTTCTTCTTTCCCTTCCACGGCATCACGCCAGGCATCGTGGTAGGCATCCTCTCGCTAATCGTCCTGGCCCTGGCCTTCCGAGCGCGAGGCCGCTGGCGCAAAACCTACATAATCTCCTCGATGGTAGCCCTCTACTTCAACGTCTTCGTCCTGGTAGTCCAAAGCTTCGAAAAAGTCCCCGCCCTAACCGCCCTGGCCCCCACCCAATCCGAACCCCCATTCCAAATAGCCCAAGGAATAGTCCTGCTCCTCTTCGCATTCCTAACCGGCCTGGCCGTAAAAAAATACCACGCCTTCTGATTTTGCGTTATCAGCGTTCATCGGCGTTCATCAGCGGCCAAATTGTCTTTATAGCAACTGCCTTTGCTTAACCGAATCATAAATCCCAATCAACCCGCCAGAAAAATTCGCAGGATCAATCACCGATAACCGAACCCCCTGCCTCGCCAGGGACCTCTCCAACTCCCTCAACCTCTTCCACGAAAGGTGCCCCGCCAAATCCCGATAAACATCTTCAGCACTTTCCACATCCCCCGAGAACAGCGGCCGAGCCGACGAAGGCCGCAGCATCCCCGCCAACACCAAATGCCTCCGAGCCAGCAGCTTAGTAGCCCGAGCGAAATTCTCCGCCAAAACTGGATCGTCCAGCGAAGTTAGGAACAACAGCAATGCTCTCCTTCGCAGCCGCAGCCGCAAAAAAGTAGCAATCTCATCGAAATCCGGCGACACCGCTTTAGGATGCAACTGGTAAATCGCATCCCGGCAAGCCGCATAATGAGCCTTGCCATTGCGAGCCCGAACAAACGCCTCCACCGAATCCGAAAACGCCGCGAGCCCGAATAAATCGCCGCGCTTCTCCGCCGCCGCCCCCAAAATCAGCGCCGCCGCAATCGCGCGTTCCAGCCCCGTTTCTTCCCCCGCCGCTCGCGCCGACAGCCGCGACGAATCGATAATGACGTATACCTCCTGCGTCCTCTCCACCTGAAAAACTTTGGTGATCGGCTTTCCCCTCCGCGCTGTAGCCTTCCAGTGAATCTCATCCAGCGAATCTCCCGGCATGTACTCGCGCAGCTTCTCAAACTCCCGCCCGCGCCCGATCTGACGCAGCGCGTGCATCCCGCTGACCCCTTGCCGCAGAGCCTTCAGATCCTCCGTGCGCCGCAAGTTCGGATAAACGCGAATCTCCATCGCGACCGCATCCTTACGCCGGACCTGCCACATCCCCCAAGGCGAAGCCGCTTCCAGATAAACCCACTCCACCCGGTACAGTCCTCTCCGATGCGCGATCCAACTCCAGGTAAATTCCGAAATCTCCGACGGCAAATCCACATCGGTCTCTTCAAACGGCGCACGAATCCCCTCCGGAACCACCACGCCAATCCGCACCCGCTTGGCCGACCCTCGATGAACCCGAACCCGAATCTCCGCAGCCCGGTCCTTAAACATCCGCACCAGTTCGGGCAACTCGACGCGCACCCCTTCAAGGCCCCGTCCCCGCACATCGACCAAAATGATCACCGCAAGCACCGCGAGACAAACCAACGCCCCCACCCGAGCCTCCGCCGACAATGCCGCCAGCGCAGCCGCAGGAAACCCCACCACCGCCACCACCCAAATCATCCGCGAAGAAGGAATCATCGCATCACATCGCGAAAACCGGGACTGACCACTCTGTCCCAAGGCGCCAAACTCCTCGCGAAAACTCTCTCAGGCCGTTCGCCGCGTGGACAGAGCGGTCTGTCCCGTTTTTCGCCCCGTCCACAGTCTGGCTTTTTCTTCACACCGGCACCGCCACACTCTCCAAAATCTTCCCCACGGCCTCCGCCGCCGTCATCCCCTCAATCTCAAACTCCGGTCGCAAAATCAGCCGATGATCCAACACCGGAATCGCCATCGCCTTCACATCGTCCGGCGTCACAAAATCCCGTCCGTCGAGCGCCGCATGAGCCCGGCTAGCCGCCACCAGCCCTTGGGTCGCCCTCGGACCCGCCCCCACCAGAACACTCTCATGCGTCCGAGTCCTTCTCACCAAATCGACAATGTAAGCGACCAATTCGTCCCGCATCGTCACATCCATCAAAGCCTCGCGCGCATGCATCAAATCGCCGGCGCCCAGCACCGGATGAACATCGCCTCGATCCAGACAAATCTCCGGAGCGTCCACACCCAGCATCCGCTTCGCCAGCGCGACCTCATCCTCGCGCTCCGGCGCAATCATCGGCATCTTCAAAAGAAACCGGTCCTTCTGCGCTTCAGGCAACGGATAGGTGCCCTCGTACTCAATCGGATTCTGCGTAGCAAATACCGTAAAATCGGGCGACAAAGCATGCGTATCGCGATCGATCGTGACCGCGCGTTCCTGCATCGCCTGCAACAAGGCCGATTGCGTTTTCGCTGGAGCCCGATTAATTTCGTCCGCCAATAAGAACGAAGTAAACACCGGCCCGCGCACTAAATGAAACTCATTTCGCTCGAAATTAAAAACGCTGGTCCCGGTAATATCCGCGGGCATTAAATCCGGAGTAAATTGGATGCGGGCAAACTCGCATCCCAACACATGAGCGAGCGTCCGCGCGAGCAACGTCTTCGCGACCCCCGGCACCCCTTCAATCAACGCATGCTGCCGGGTCAGAATCACGATCAACGCGCTATCGATCGCCCCCTCCTGCCCCAGAATCGCCTTCGCAACCTCAGCCCGAGCCCGCTCCAGCGTCTGATGCAGCATTCCCAATCGTTCCGTCATCTTTTCTCCACCAATCCCGAAGACACCGTAGATCGCGAAAACCGGGACTGACTACTCTGTCCCAGCGTGGACAGAGCGGTCTGTCCCGGCTTTCGCCCCGTCCACATTTTTCTGTTCTCGGCCGTCTTCGCCCTCTTATCTGCTCGACTTAGAACCCAAAACCCCCGCAACCCCCCGATAAGCAACAACGACGTTTTTATCGTCAATTAACGCATCATCGACCCCTTTATCCGGCGATTTATGATCATTTAAGGATGTCTTTCGCCACTCTTCGACACAAATCCGCACTAAATCCTTCTCCGCAATTCCCCTCCTCAACAACGCCGTCATCCCTTCGAGCGAATCCCTCCCCAACACCGCATCCTCCGCGCGAGGCGCGCGCGAAGGCAGCAGGCTCGACGAACTCCGCCACAAGAACAACCCCGCCACCAGGATCAACACCGCCAGCGCACCCTCTAAGTGATACTTGCGCATCAATTTAGCCACGCTGCCCGTTTCCACCACCCCGAAATGATTCTCATCGAACACAATCTCCTTCGCCGGACCCATAAGCTGAAGAATCAATCCGCTATTCCGCTCTGCCCTAAGCCCTTCATTACTAAGAGGATAGCTCTCAGCGAGCAATACTACCGTCCCCGCACCCAGCTTCTTTTCTACTGCGCTATCCCCGATCCTCGACCACTCCGCTCCAGCCTTGATCTCGAGCGCAGTCTCCCGTAAAATCTCCCCCGGCTCCGCATCCAAATCCTTGTAATGAAAGCGGATATGCCACAGTTTTTCGACCGGATGGACCTCCTTGTCGGTGGCCCAGGGCTTCGCGACGGGCAAAAACGCGATGACCAGCCGGGCGCCTTTGCTGGTCAAATCCTCATATTCCTGTAGGGTTTCCTCCTTGACCTGCGACCACCCAACTGGCTCGACGCCAAGCACGAAAATGGTGGTCCCCGGCCCCGGATCGCTGCGCATCCGCGACTTGTATAACCGGTCTACTTTCATAATCTTAGCAAGACTTTCATAGAGCGCCATCGCACCCATCGGATCGGACCGCAGCGACGAATATTCAGGATAAGCAGCGCCGGTTTCGAGCGGAGAAACCACCACTTGCTCCAAACCCCAAATCAAGAGAAGAACCAGAACCAAGCCGGCGATCTTATTTCGCACAAGCCCTCATCTCATTGAAGCCATTGGCCAAAGATTCCGCCATCGCCCGGTCGACCTCATGGCGCCCATACCAGCCTTGCTCGAAAATAGCGACACTGCGAGTGAAAGCGGCCGGCAACTCCGGTTTCGATCGAGCCCGCCGAGCCAATTCGCGCCGGTAATCGAGCCCGCTTTTCCACCGCCGCACCGACACTAACTCGCGAGCACTCAAATAGTTAAGTGCCGCGAGGTACATCGCCTTGAGCGCCATTCGAAAGTCGCCCTTTTCGATCCACTCATCCGCCAGCGCGAGCCATTCCGCTTCCGGCAATCGATCCGCAGTCAGCGACTCGTCTGCCAGATTCACCGGCGGCGCCGCAGTAACAGCTTGTGCCGCAACGACGGCCCGGCGGGTTCTTCTCAGCAAAAAAACGACCACCCCCGCGGCGATCAAGGCGACGATCAAAGTGATCAGCGCGAACATCGTTTTCCTGTTTACTGCCGCGTCTTTACCGTTTCCACGCAGCTCCTGATCTGGCTTCAGCCACTCCTTGATTTTGTTCCAGATGAAGTCCTTAAACTCCCGAACGCTCGTAAGAGTGCTGCGATACCAGCCGACCCACTTGCCCTCCGGTTCAGCGCCTTCCGGACGCGGGGAGCGCCACGTAAACTCGCGTTGATGGACCACTTGATCGATAGCATGGTCAAGTTTTTCCTGATCGACCGGCTGCGCGTGTAAAGACGTGATCATCAAGATAACAATCGCGATCTTTTTCAAGGCCGCACGCAAATCCGCGCCCGTCACCACCGCTTCTCCGTAAAAGCAGCGCAGCACATAAACCGCATCGAGCAGAGGATCGACCGCCATCCAAGTAATCGCCGCGGCAACGCCGATGGTGGTGAGATTCAAAATGCCGTTGCCGAGCCGCGCCAAATCGCCTTCGATTCCCAGAAAAGATCGTCCGAGCTGCGGCAGCAACATGATGGTAAACAACACATTTATAAACAGCAGCAGGGATCCGAGCGCGACAATCGAGAGCACTCCCCAATTCTGACGCGTGGCATAAACCGACTGCTTGCGAGCAGCCCGCAGCGCATCACGGCGGCCCATGGCGGAATAGAGCGCGACATTGCGAAAAAACGCGGAAATCCAAGGGAAAGGAAGAGGTAGAATCAAGCCGAGCGGCTGCCAAGTCGATTGCATCAGAATGGCTTGCGCCGGATCGATTTCGACGGGTGAAAGCTGGCGGTACAATTTCGCCATGAAAATCGCCTGCCAGGAATTTTTCCAAACATATAAAAGCGCAAGCACCAGCGAGGCCCATGGCAGGTGTTCGAACGCGTAGGGGCTGCGGTTCATATCGGCTAGAAAAAACAAGAATGCCAGTGTAAGCGGAACGGCTCCGATCAGATAGGTGACGGCAGTGTCGAGCGATGCGCCGCGCAGCAGGTTAACGGATTCTTCGAGAAGGTCGACGGAGTTCAAGAGGCCACTCCGTGGAATTTCGAAGGGATGCGCGCCAGGGCGAGGCCCAGGTAATAAAACGCCAGCCAGGCGATCAGGATACCGGCCATGGCAAAGATGCCCCAGCGAGCGCGGGCTGCGCGGGCGGCTTTGTGGGTCGCGCTGGTCAGCGTGTGTACGCATTCCACGCAGATCATGCGGCCGGCATGCTCGGTTACGCATTCGCGGCAGTAGTAGCGTTTACAGGAAGGACACTGCGCTACCGCTTCGCGACTCGGGTGATGGAAGCAGCGCTGGTCTAAGATGCTCATCGCTTTTTCCGGCGCTCATAAAAGGAAGCGGCCAGGCCGGCGACTCCGGCTACGGCTCGCCACGAGGATGCGATCACCGCGCCTCGGCCGGCGGACGAAAACAGATACACAAAGGTGGTGGATTTATCGCCGTTCTTGGTCTTATCTAAGACGTTCATATACCAGCTAAAAAGCTGGCGGCTGATGGTTACCAGATCGAACCCCAAGCCGAGGATGGAGAGCGCGATCACTACATATATGATGACGCGCGGATCGCGTCCTCTGCGGCGGACCAGGGCGACCACGATGAGCAGCGCCTCCGCCAACAGGGAATTGATCAGCACGCCGGGAATTTCAGGAACTTTCGGGAACCGGACCTCCGCCCAGATGAGGGCTGCGTTGATCAGGAAAATAGCGAACAGAACTTCCGGCACGTATCCGGGCGAGGAGGCGATTTTGGGCGGCTCAGTTTCCAGAGGGACGTACGGCGTCTCCATGGTGTCGAGCTGCTGCATCGAGAGCGTTCCCTGGACAGCTTCGATTCTGGGTCGAACCACGGCGAGAAACTGGCGCGCGATTTTCACGCGGGCGACGGGCGCTAACAGCTCCTTACTGACGCGAGTATGGAGATAGCAGCGGCAACGCTGGCCGCGGGCGATATCGCGGATGGACCAGAGCAGGGCGGCGGCGCCGGTGACGGCGAACATCCACTTAAAAAATGCGATATCGACGGCGAACCACAGGCTCATCCACGCCAGGGCTGCGAGGATCATGATGACTTGCGGAACCAGGCGGGAGGGCAGCTCGGTGACGACGATGGATTGAATATCGGAGAACGAGAAGCGCTTGTAATCTTCGGCGAGTTGGGAGGAGATGAGGAGCAGGATATGATCGGGGGCGAGCCACAGGCGGGAGTAGCCGAAGACGCCGCGCTTGGTGGGGGTTAGCTTGGTGTAGATGGAGGTCATGATTGACCTTCGGAGGGCAGGTCGGGAACCTGCCCCACTGCTGCCATCAGCATGCTGGGTGGCACAGGCTTTAGCCTGTGTACGGTACGGGTCATCGGCGGGCCTTCATGCCTACTTGGGCCATCATGTAGATCACGAAGCCCAGGAAACCTAGTTCGGCGACGGCGAACAGGGCGGCGAGGATGAAGCGGATTTTTGTTCTGGGAACTACGCTCGAAGGGGCATTCCAACGAGTGACGACCAGGAAGAGGGACCACGGCGCCCCAATCAGCGCAGGCCAGATCAGCAGGGCGGGCAGAGTGGCCAGGGCCAGCGCCATATTGTCGTACATAACACGGCGCGGCTCCGCGGTTTGGATTTTATGCGCACTGACGCCGCTTTCGAAACAGCGCGGACAGATGTGGCGGCCTTCCACTTCGAGATCGCACAGGGCGCAGAGGAAGCGGCCGCATTCCTGGCAGACAATCGCGGCACGGCTTTGCGGATGGTAGAAGCAGCTTGCTTCGGACTCGATTTCGAGAGCTTGTGGAGACTCGCCTGCGACCAGAACATCGATCGCGGGAAACACGGTGACGCGCACGGTCTGGCCGCAGACAGGGCAGCGCACTCCTTCGTCGCGATTCCAGAATTCTCTTGGAACGGGCCAGGAGCAGACCGCGCAGGCGGTATCTGTCAAGCCCAAGCCTCTGGCTTGCACCGCCATTACTTGGCGTAAATGACGCGGGTGTCGCAGATGCGGTCGTGCAGCGAGCGCTTCTCCGCATCAAATCCCGCGATGATGAATCCGATCGTCAATGTGAAATAGGCATCGAGCAGATAGGCGAAGAAGCGCCCGGTGGCCTGGCCGGTGGAGAGAGGCCCTCCGTCGGCGCGGATGACTTTGAGGCCCAGGGCGAGCTTGCCGATGGTCGCGCCGCGCGACGAGAGGAAATAGATTTCGTAAGCGGCTTGAAGGACCAGGTTGATGGCGAGCGAGACGCCGAGCGTGCCCAGCATCATGGGCAGAGCGGTGGCGACGTCTCCTCCGGTAGTGATTCTGCTGGCGCCCAATCCGAAGGCCATCTGGATCGGCAGATTGATAATGAAGCCGACCACGCCAAGAATAATGCCGTCGATAATGCGGGCCACGAAGCGAATCCAGAAGCCGGCGTAGCGGCGGACGCCGATGGGCTGTCCGCCTTCGCGCACGCGCTGCATGTAGAGAGGCTTGCATTGCGCGCAGACGGTAGCGGTGCCGATGGTGACCATTTCGTGCGCGGGATAGGGGCGTCCGCACTCCGAGCAGAAGCGGGTTTCAGCGGCGATGGGAACGGCGGCGGCGGGGATAGGGATGGGCTTGGCCGGACCGCGGACGGCGGAGTGCGGCTGCCAGTTGGCCATTCCTTCGCGCCAGACTAACGTGTCGTCGCGAACGGCTCCTGAGCGCACCAGTTCATCGAGCTGAGCGTCCTCCACAGGTCCAACCTGCCGTCCTGCATCGGCATAATACCATTTCATATTTGGATTCCTCCGCCGCTTTGAGGGACCTCGGGCGGCATGAGGTACAGTGTATCGTAATCGATATGGGGGGTGGCCTTTTGGTGGAGATTCACAGGCTAAAGCCTGTGCCACCTTCGTCGGAGGTTCCCAGAAGCTTTTGGGGGGACAGGCTCTAGAGTTTGCTGAAAAAGTCGTGCAGATCGCTTCCTGCGGTCGCGGCTCGGAATCGGCGATGCATAGAGTCAATTGCGTACCGAGCCGCGACCGCAGGAAGCGATCCCTTCAACAGGATTTTCAGCAATCTCTTTAGTCTGTGAGAAATTGTCTGGCTTCCGCCTACTAGAACATTTGGAATACAGCCCTGATCGGGAACTGGAGCGCGCAGCCCGCGGACCTTCGTGGCTCAAGGAGGCACGGATTGCGGATTGTGTCGCTGAGACGTTGCGGCGCGGCGAACAGGTGCGCGGTCTTTACCAATTGATCGCTTTTGTCGTGATGCCGAATCATGTTCACATTCTGATAACTCCAAAAGTTCCGGCACCGAAGATTACTCAGTATGTGAAGGGCTCCTCCGCGAAACTGGCCAATGAGTTACTGGGTAGAACGGGACAGCCAACCTGGCAGGGCGAAGCGTTTGACCGGTGGGTGCGGTCACGGGAAGAGAGAGGCAAGATCGTCCGGCATGTCGAACTGAATCCGGTGCATGCGAATCTGGTCGAGGAGCCGCGGATGTTTCGGTATTCGAGTGCTTTTCAGGAAAACACAGACTAAAGTCTGTGCCACCTAAATCACAAAAAAGCCTCCCTTCGAGCAGGGAGGCTTTCTGACAAGGAGTGGAGTAGACGGTTTACGGGGCTGCCGTGACGTGGGCTCGGCGGTTGCGCTGCCAGCAGTCTTCTGTTTTATCGGTGCAGATGGGACGCTCTTTGCCGTAGCTGACCAGGCTCAATTGCGCGGCGGGGATGCCCATGGACACCAGGAATTCCTGCGCGGCGCGGGCCCGGCGATCGCCTAACGCGAGATTGTATTCTTCGGAGCCGCGTTCATCGGCGTTGCCTTCGATCAGCAGTTTCTGGTTGGGATAGTTTGCCAGGATGTCGCGAATGACGCCGACGTCGGCTTTGAGAACTGTAGACGCATCGTCACGAATGGTGGCTTTGTCGTAATCGAACAAAGCGTCGTTCAGATGGGCGAGTTTTTCGTTAAGGGTCGCGCGTTCCTGGGGCGTCATCGCGGCGCCGCGGGGCGTCTGCGGAGTTTCTCTGGGAGTAGAAGCCGCTTGGCGCTGCTGCAAGGGCGCGGCCTGCGGCGGCGGCGCGGATTGCGCGACGGGCGTAGTGTCGGCGGGTTTAGCGGCCACCGGCGCCGTCTTATGACAAGCAGCCGTGGACAGCAGGGTTGCCAAACCTAGTAAAGCTAAAGTTGCGTGTTTCATTAAATCCTCTTTTGTGGGTACGATCTAGACCCATTAGACCCGACTTGGCCAAATGGGACAATCCCCTGCGGACGGTATTTTGTACGTAGGCGCGTCCGATAGACTGGAGTTGCTGATGCACATTGAACCGATTGCGGGCGGCCGAAGACTTTTGCTCGCAGGGTTTGGCGGATTGCTGCTTCTCATGATGGTCGCGGGCGGCGACGCGCTTCTCGTCTTGCGGCAGGTTCGCGAAAGCGACGCGCGGGTTCGCGACGTATATGTGCGCAGAAGCCGGGCCTTGGACCAGGTCCGCGCGGGGATTTATCAATCGGCGATTGTGATGCGCGATTTTCTTCTGGCATCCGATCCCGATATCGCGGCCGAGCAGGTGGCGAGTTGGCGCGATATTCGCGTGCGGACGAATCGCGCGCTGGATGATGGAGCGACCGCGCTGGACAAGGCGGAAACGCTTCCCTATTCGAGCCTGCAAGCGGAGGTGAGCGTTTACTGGAAGCTGCTGGATTTCATCACGCAGATGAAAGAGCAGGACACGCGGCATCGCAGCGCGGAATATTTGTCGAATGAACTGGTGCGGAGGCGCACGGCCATGCTGGACCTGGTGGACCGCATCGATCAGATCAGCACGCGGCAGCTTCATGCCGGCGATGAGGCTCTGGACGAAGCGTTCCGAAGTCTGCGTCTGCGGCTGATCGTAATGCTGGGAGCGACGCTGTTTGTCGGGCTGCTGCTCGCGGCGTTCACGATCCGGCGGACGCTGCACCTTGAAAAGGAATTGCAGAAGCGCTATGAGGAAGGCGCGAGGGCTCGGGGCGAGTTGCAGGAGCTATCGGCGCGGCTGGTATCGGCGCAGGAAGAGGAGCGCCGGGCGATTTCGCGGGAGCTGCACGACGAAGTGGGGCAATCGTTATCGGCGCTGCTGATGGAGGCGGGGAACGCGGCGGCGAGGGTGCCCGATGCGTCGGTAGATGTGCGGAGGCATGTGGAATCGATCAAGAAACTGGCGGAGGCGAGTGTCAATGTGATTCGCAATATGACGCTGCTGCTGCGGCCTTCGATGCTGGACGATTTCGGGTTGGTTCCGGCGCTGGAATGGCAGGCTCGGGAAGTTTCGAAAAGGACGGGGCTGCGGGTCCATGTTTCGGCCGAGGAGGCGGCGGGCGAACTGCCGGATCAACTTCGGACCTGTATATATCGCGTAGTGCAGGAAGCTCTGCACAATTGCGCGCGCCATTCGCAGGCGCGGAGCGTACGCGTCATCGTGCGGCAGGAAGGGCATAAAATTTACTTGTCGGTGGAGGATGACGGGCACGGGTTCGACGCGGGCCGGGTGCGCGGGCTGGGGCTGGTCGGCATGGAGGAGCGGGTCACGCATCTGGGCGGCGCGTTCGAAGTGCGATCGAGGCCGGGAGCGGGGACGAAGGTTGAAGTGGAGTTGCCGGTGGCGAGCTGATGCCGATTCGAATCTTACTTGCGGACGATCATACTGTGATGCGCAGCGGGCTGCGGCTGCTGCTGGAGCGACAGCCGAATCTTGTCGTCGTGGGCGAGGCTGCGGATGGAAGGCAGGCTGTCGATATGGCGGCGGCGGAAAAGCCGGACGTGGTGGTGATGGATATCGCGATGCCTCATTTGAACGGCGTCGAGGCTGCGCGGCAGATCGTGAATCGCGCGCCGCAGACTGCGGTGGTGATTCTCAGCATGCATAGCGATGAGAGCTACGTGATCCGGTCGCTCAAGGCGGGGGCGCGCGCGTATTTATTAAAAGATTCCGCGGAATCCGATTTGATCTCGGCGATTCACGCTATTACGGAGGGAAAATCCTTTTTCAGTCCCATGGTGCGGAAGCTGCTCAAAGAGGATTATATGCACCAGCTCGAAGAGATGGGCGCGGAAGATACGTACGAGCTGCTGACGACGCGGGAGCGCGAGGTGCTGCAACTGGTGGCGGAGGGCAAGAGCAATAAAGAAGTCGCGAATTTACTGAATCTGAGTTTGTATACCGTGGAAACGCATCGGACTCATATACTTCAGAAATTAAATCTGCACAGCGTGCCGGAGTTGATTTTATACGCGGTTCGCAAGGGTATTATCAGTTAATACATAGTACTCACCTAAAAAAGTACTTAATCGCTTCCAAAATATCTCCATTCCGTCTATTCTTCCTACGTGACGCGTGCAGGCGCCGCAATGTTCGGAAGGGGAAGTTTACATTCTTAAAGGCGATTTCCAGCCGTTATGGTGATAGACTCGAAACCAAGTTGGCGTCGGACGGGGGGTCAACCTGACTTGCAATTATTGGAGGCAGGAATGAAATTCGCGCTCGATCGAACGATACTCGCCTAAGAAAATTTCCGCAAATTTGAACGCGGCCCCCACCCGATGGACGAGGGCCGCATTCCGGAATACCAGGTAAGTGGTACCCTACACAGCCCCATTATACCTGCGCTCCGGTCGAATGCAATTCCTCCATCGTTACCCACAGCCGAAGCTCGCGCAGAAATGCGCGACCGAAATAAGGAGCCATTCCATGCGGTTATTGAAGAGATATTTCGCCATGATTGCGCTGGCGGCGGCGTACGCAGCAGGTCAGACGACGGAGCCTACGACGCAGTTGCCCACGCGAAGCCAGGTCCAGGATCCGGGTCCACGCGGAGGAACGCCGGCAGCGGGCGGGCCGATTTCCGGCCTGACCCCTGCGCTGCAAGCCGTGTTCACGACGGGGCAGGCCAATTTTCAGGAGGTGGAAGATGTTCCCACAGGGGGCTTGGGACCTCGATTCAATTCCACTTCCTGTTCGTCGTGCCACTTTCAGCCCGCGATCGGCGGATCGAGCCCGGCTTCCAATCCCCAAGTCGCGTTCGCGAATTCGCAAAACCGGTTGCCCTCGTTTATCACGGCCAAAGGGCCGGTTCGGGAGGTGCGCTTCATCAGCAATCCGGATGGAACGCCGGATGGAGGCGTGCACGATCTGTTCACCATCGCCGGACGGTCCGATACGCCGCAGGGATGCAATCTTCAGCAGCCGGATTTTTCGAACAGTTCCAACATCATCTACCGCATCCCTACGCCGACCTTCGGGCTGGGGCTGATCGAGGCGATTCAGGATACGACGCTGATTCAAAACGTGGCGCAGAGCGCGAGCCAGCGGCTGGGGATTGCGGGCACTCTGAATCGCAATGGGAACGACGGCACGGTGACTCGCTTCGGATGGAAGGCGCAGAATAAGAGTCTGTTGATGTTCTCTGGTGAAGCTTACAACGTGGAGATGGGGATCACGAATCTGCTGTTCAACACGGAGCGCGATGAGACTCCGGATTGTTCGCCGCTCGCGCCGGCCAACAGCTATTGGAACATCGGAGGACTGGTGGATCAGAAGGTCTTCGACGATATTACGAACTTCGCGAACTTCATGCGGTTCTTAGCCGCGCCCACGCGCGCAGTCGCCGCGGCGGCGGATAACACCGCGGTCGAAGGCTCCAATCAGTTCGTCAACATAGGATGCGCGAACTGTCATACACCGGCGTTGCAGACGGGGGCGAGTCCGTTTCCTGGGCTCGCGAACCAGACCATTCATCCATACTCCGATTTTGCGCTGCATCATATGGGGCCGGGATTGGCGGATCACATCAGCCAGGGGTTGGCGGCAGGGGATCAGTTCCGCAGCGCGCCTTTATGGGGGATTGGGCAGAGGCTGTTCTTTCTGCACGACGGGAGAGAAACGGACCTGATGAAAGTAATCGCGGATCACGCGAGCAATGCGAATTCGCAGTTCCCCGCTTCGGAAGCGAATCAAGTAGTGCAAAATTTCAACAATCTGAGCAACAGCGATCAGCAGGCAATTTTGAATTTCTTGAGATCGCTGTAAGACACAGACTAAAGCCGTGCCACCCGAAGCACACATACTGAAGACACACAGACTGAAGTCTGTGCCACCTGGAAACACATACTCCTGCTGATTGTTCCGTGGTGGCACAGGCTTTAGCCTGTGAGCTTACCGATGCGCGGTAGCCGTCTGTTTGACGAACAATCCGACCGTGCCCGCACTGGGTGGGCTCATTTCGATTCTCGTTCCAGCAGGCAGCGCGATCGGCTCGACATAATAGTAGGTCCGGTGAAATGCGGGATTGTATTTGTAAATCCACAGCAGAGGCTCGACCGAGGAGTCGGGGCGTACCGCGACGATTTGCACGCTCGCGCCGGCTTTGAGGCTCTGCGTGCGAATCGCGACCACTTTCGACGCCGAGGCGATCTTCGCGCCGTCGGCGAGGATGATTTCCGCGGAATGCTTAGGCGCCATGGGGTCCTGCCAGTCTATGAGCTTCGGCAGGGAGGGGAGATATTTCGGCTCGCCTTCGGGAGCGCCTCCTTCCACCCAGGCGGAGATCGTTTCCAGTTCTTCCTGCGTCAGGCCGCGATCCTCCCGAAATTCGCCGAAGCCTTTCACTGCTTCCCACGGAGGCATGCGGCGCTCCAGCACTTCTTCCTTGATGGCCTTGGCCCACGGGCGCGCCTGATCGTAGGTCATCAGGGAAAACGCGGAGCCTCCCTCGCGATGGCAAGTTGCGCAGCGTTTATAGATCAGCCTGGAGATCTCTTTTGAAAAGGTGATCTTCGTGGTGATAATGTCGTGGGCCTGGACGATGCCAAGCGCCACGAAGAACGATACAACCCTGCGCAAGATTACTCCATCTTCTTATAAATGGTCTTGTTGGTGATCTTCGGATTCACGGCCACGTCGTAGAAGCCGACCAGCATTTCTTCCCAGCTCTGGTCGCCCCACTTCACTTCCTTGGACGGATCGGGATTGGAAGGGTTATTCGCGGAATTGTCCCACCAAGCGGTTGCTTTCACTTTCATGCCGGGCGTCAGTTCGATGGGCTCGGCGAGTTTGTAAGAAAGCTGCCAGTTGAGGCTCCAATGGTCCACGCGCAGGATGGTCTTGGTCTCGCCGGTCGGATAAATCAGATCGTACTGGAAAGCCTTGCCGCGCAGGTGCATGTGCGGGAACAGGCTGAGCAGGGTCATCGGATTGTTGACCGGGTTGACGGCTTCGGCTTTGAAATCGCCATCCCCGGCAGGGATGGTAAAGCGATTGTTCACGGCCGCGGTGGTGATGATGCGTTCGGTGGGCTCTTCTTTGGCAAAGACCACGCCGATGCTGGTCTGATCTCTGGCGTCTTTTCCGCTGGCGGTATAGTGCATCTGGATCACGAAATCCGTGCCGGCCCGGACCTGTTTCGCTTGGCCCGGTTTATAAATGTCGGGAACCATCCCGGGAGTATAGACAGTCAGCACGTCGTTTTGAGCGCCGAGCACATTTCCAAACCGGCTCGCCGGAGTCAGATTCGGAGGAACATAGGCAACGCCCGGTTTCGCGTCGGCCATCCATTTCGATCCCGGCTCGCGGAGATAAACCACGGCGTGATGGACCACGGTCCGGTCGGAGGGTCGCACTTCCACCTCTCGCACCCAGCGGTCCTCCGTGAATCCGGAAGGGACCACGATGTACTGATATTCGATTTCGCCCTTCGCCGGAACTTCGAACGCATTCGGCATTTTAAGGATCAGATCGGGTTTGGAGATATTCCAACCCTCCGTCCATTTGCGCGGAGCGGGCGCGTCGGATTTGTCGCCTTCCTTGGCTCCTGTATCGGCCCATTCGGCCAGGATCTTGGTTTCGTCGGGCGTGAGAGAACGGTCGTTCGAAAATTTTAGAAAATGCGGATCGGCCGGCCACGGAGGCATTTTGTGTTGCAGCACGTCGGCCTTGATGGCTTTCGCGTAAGGGCGGACCTGTTCGTAGCTCAGGAACGCCATGGGCGCGATCTCGCCCGGACGATGGCATTCCTGGCAGCTTCTTTGAAGAATCGGCTCGACGTCTTTGTGAAAGGTCACGGCCGCGAAGGTATTCAGAGACAGGAATAGAACAGGTACTACGAAACGCGTTAGCATGCTTCTCCCAAAATTATCCGGTCTACCCGCTCCGATGCGGGAGCGGGTAGACCTCACAAGGAAATACTTACTCGACTGCGCCCGTGTTCGTCTTCCCCTTCTTCGGCCGCATCAAATCGATGGGGTTCTTATCGAAAGGAATTGCGACATCGAAAAAGCCGAACATCATCTCATCCCAGCTCTGTTCGCCGTAGTGAACTTCCTTAGAGGGATCGGGGTTCGCCGGATTGTTCGCTGAATTGTCGAAGTGCGCGGTGCACTCGATGGTGGTGCCGGCAGGCAGCTTCTTCGGCTCGGCTAAGAAATAGGAAAGCTGCCAACTGAAGCTATAATGCGGTACGTCGAGGAGGACTTCCTTGGTGCCATCCGGATAGACGACGCGGTATTCAAAATCCTTGCCCCGCAGGTGCATGTGGGGCAGCAGCATGGTCAGAGTCGAATCTTCCTGCAACACGATCTTCGAATCGACGCGATAATTAGCATCGCCCGCAGGGATCGCGAACTTCGGATTCATGGCCGCCAGGGACACGATGCGCTCCGTCGGCTGCGTCTTCGAGAAGACGAGACCTAAACGGGTTTTGTCGGAACCAGTTTTGCCATTGGTCGTGTAGTGCAACTGGAATACCAGGTCGCTGCCGGCCTTGATCAGCTTGGCCTGTCCCGGCTTGAGCATCGGCGCGATCATACCCGGCGCGTAGCCGGCGATGTTGTCGCCGAATCCGCCGCCGCCTTCGCCTTTCCCGTCTTTGGAGGGAACAAAGGCCACGCCGATCGGACCGTCCTTTAACCACGGGTTGCCGGGCTCGCGAACAAACGCGAGGATATGGTGGCAATGCTCGCGATCGCTGGGCCGCGCCTCGGCGAACTGCACATACTTGTCTTCGGTAAATCCGGTATGCATGATCACATACTGATAATCGATGGTGCCGGAGGTGGGCACGTCAAACGCGGTCGGAATTTCGAACACTTTGTCCGGTTGACCGATCACCCAGCCTTCGGTGAACGCGATCGGCTTCGGAGCGTCTTTCGGATCGCCCGCCTTGGCGCCGTTATCGACCCACGAAACCAGCGTGTTGATGTCGGCCGCCGACAAACTACGGTCGTTCGAGAATTTCCCGTGTGCCGGATCCGCGAACCACGGCGGCATTTTCTTGCTAACCACCACCTGCTTAATAGCTTTCGCCCATGGACGGGTGCTGTCATAGCTCATGAATGACATGGGTCCGGGCTCGCCGGGTCGATGGCATCCCTGGCAGTTATTCTCAAGAACGGGGAGAACGTCCTTATAAAAGGTGGGCGCCGGGGCCGCAAACGCAACCGCGGAAAGAGCCAGGCTGGCAAACACAACACGCATCACGAGAATCCTCCAGTACTTCACTAATATACGACGATTTGAGCGTTTTTCGTTCCGTCTCTTTTGAGACGCAAAACCGCGCCGATTCTTACGCGAAACACGCAAGATAACGCCTGACATGCACTTAACGGCGTTAATCAGAACAAATCGCTATTTGTAAATTTTTGTAAGGGGAATTCCGTCAAGTTCGCGCCAAGGCGAAGCACTGCCGGGTTGGCCTGACCTGGGCACCGCGTAAACCCGCCAGCGGACTCGCGTAAAGCCTTTTAAATCAAGCACCACGGAAGTATCGCGCGTGGGGATCACGCGCACTGTATGGTCGCGGTCGAAAACCCATCCATTGTCCTCGCGGGAATCCCATTCGACCAGGTAAGACTCGGCGCCGTCGACCGGCTCCCAGAAAACTCGCCCGTTTTCGGCCGTTTCTCCCTGCTTCGGCGCGGGCAGAGTGAGCGGCGGATTCGCTCCGCGCCCGAAACCGCTCTCAAATTCGGCCCGCCAATCCGACTCGGTCGCATCGCCGGAGCGGAAGCCGGATACATTGCCCTGACGATCGATCACCACCAGCGTCGGGTTGGTGAGAACTTCGAAGCGGCGCTTGGTGTCGTCATCCTTAATTTGCAGCAGGATAGCTCCACGGGCGGCGTAATCCTTCCAAACTTTCTCAGCCAGCGGCGCGGTTCCAAATTCGAGCGCGACTACTTTTCCGTCGAGCTGTTCGCGCGTCCAGGAATTGCCTTCCAAGTCCTTGGCCTCAAAAGCCGGAGCGGGACGTCGGAGCACTTCGGCGCCGGGAAGCTGCCGCGATAGCTGCACCAAATCCACGGAAGGAGCTTTTTTGACAAAACTGATCATGCGATCGATGCGGCCCCGCTCGCCTTTCCAGACGATGCGGGAGGCTTCGAGAAATTCGAGGACCGCGTCTTTTTGGCCGGCGTCATAGAGATCCTGCGCGAGCGTCATATTCGGTTCGAAATTGGCGTTTTTAAGGCTCGCAGGCATCGTTATCGAAGCAATTAAGCGCGCTTTAGCCTCATTAAGGTCGCCCTTCGAGGCAGCGATGCGGCCCAAAATGGTTTGCGCGGCGTTGTACGCGTTGGCGTTTTTAGGCGCGCTCGCCAGCACTTGTCCGGCGTCGCGTTCGGCTGCTTGGTCGTCTCCGGCATCGAACTCGGCGGCGATCAGATTGGTAAGGATGCCTGGCTTTGCCGGATCCGGCACTAGAGAAGCGGCCTCGGTGAGGACGCGGACTTTTTCCTTCGGATCGAGAGTGCGATTGGATTTGGCTTGCAGAGCCTGGCCGAGGGCCGGCTTCCATTCATCGCCTGGAGGCGCGAGCTCGATAGCGCGCCGCAGCCAGCGCTCGCCGAGCGTGGGAACATCGTCATCGCCGAACGTCACTTCGAGCGGATTTTCAATCTGTCCGCGCGAGAGGATGCTGCCGGCTTTTCCTACCAAATACGGGGTGGTCGAGCTGTCGATTTCCTGGCGCGCGGCTTTGGCTTCGGCGGAATTGCGAATCGCGGGTAAAGTGCTGAATTGGGAGAACTGGCCGATGCCGGAGAGGCCCAGCATGGCGGCTCCATCAACGTATCCGCGGGCGCGGGAGAGCACCGGTTCGTCTTGATATTTTTCGACCAGCGCCAGCGCCGAGGGCAGGTCGAGCATGGAAAGGTAGATGGCCGCATTCGCGATGACGGCTGGCTTCGCATCGGGCTTCTTCGCGAGTTCCAGCCACAGGCCAACAGCCTCCGCGGAACCTGCGGCATCGGCGAGACGTCCGCGCGGGGATAGCAGCAATTGAGCCTGCCCG
>Ga0210388_10000114_pt1 | contig 95892 bp, 83 predicted proteins | sample IncBWC19OmetaG_FD_155485 | JGI IMG/M metagenome (GOLD analysis project Ga0210388, IMG submission 155485) | Forest soil microbial communities from Barre Woods Harvard Forest LTER site, Petersham, Massachusetts, United States - Inc-BW-C-19-O ... | reverse complement strand
GCCAGGGGATGCTTCGTCAGCACCAGCGCACGCACGCCGAAAAACGCCGCCGTGCGCGCAATCGCGCCAAGATTATGGGCGTTGCCAATGCGATCCAGCAGCACCAGGCCCTCGCGGCGCGCGACCCATGCACGCAATTCCGCTTCCGTGGGCGCACGCAACGCCGGCGACTCGACGACAGCGACGATCCCGCCGTGATGCACCGAGCCGGCAACCTTTTCCAACTCCGTCGGCTCCACGCAGCGGTAGATCTTTTTCGCGGCGGCGAGCGCTTTGCACATCACGCCGATTTTCCGCCCCGTCGGATAATCGAAGTACAGCCGCCGGATCGAGCCCGCATCGCGCGCGAACCTCGCCCGGACCGAGGCCAGTCCGCAGATCGTCAGCTCTTTCGTCTTCATGGTTTCGTTTCGCCCACCACCGTGAACTCTTCGCGGTCATGGTAAAGATGCCGCACGCGGAAGCTGGCCGCGTGCATCGCGAAAGGCGAGTCCGGGGCGTGCAATTCGGCCAGCAGCGCGATCGGATCCACCCGGCCGAATTTCAAGTTGACTACAAACCGCCGGCACCAGCGCCGCGCCAGCCATGGCTCGACGAGGTTGCGCAGCACATGATGCGGCTCCTCGACCAGATCACAGAACAGCCAGTCAAAAACCTCGCCGGCGCGCGGCTGGAACTTGAACGCATCCTCGCGCCGGTGATCGATCCGCTGATGTCCGAGCGCACCGCCCTTGAGCGGGCCGTTGTCCACCGCAATGACAGCCGCGCCGCGGTTCGCCGCGCTATAGCTCCATCCGCCCGGAGCCGCGCCAAGGTCGCACACCACTTCTCTCTCCACCGGTTCGCGGCCGAGCACGCCGTAGGCTTCCTCCACCTTTAAAAATGACCGCGACGGCGCCGCATCGTCGTCCGCCATCCGCCGCTGGCCGCCGAACATGGCTTCACGCGCGATGAAGAGACGGCCGAAATCGGCAAAAAACACGAAGAGCCCGCGAGCCGGGCCCACCCCGTAAGGCTGTTCCGGCGTGGCGAGCTTGGCGATGCGCGAAAGTTTCTTCCGCAGGATTTCGTGAAACGCCTTCTCCACCCCGCTGATGCGCCGCCCGAGGCCCACCACCTCCGTCGGGCCGAAAAACAGGCATGGCCACGCTGCCTCCACCCGTTCGCCGCGCAGACTCTCTAAAAAAAACTCCGCGATCTGCTGCGCGAGGGCGTTGACCGACTCGCCGCGCACCTCCGCCGGCGCACCCATCTGCAAGTGCGCAAACGCGAGATCGTTTGCCGCCGCGGATTCCCCGGTCCGTACCCACCCCGGCCCGCTTTCATCGCCCGCCACACCCGCCCGCTCAAGTTCGCGGACAAGCAGCGCTTCGTAGCCGGACTGGCAGGTCGATACCATCCCGTGAACGTGCCCGGCCACCCCGGCGCGGCGAGACGAAAATCCACAGCCCAGCCGCGCCGCTTGTTCTGAAGCTGGCGCCGGCGCGTCAATTATTTCGCCGGCGACGATTTTTCCACCCGGCCGCCCGCCTTGATCCAGCCCGCGAGGCCGGGCGGATAAAATTTCACATTAGTGTAGCCGAGATCCACCGCCGCGCCGGCCGCCGTGGTGTAATCGGGGCAGGCCTCCGTATGGCAATAAACGACAATCAAGACCTCTTTGCCCGGAGGCAGATAAGCGTTGAGGTTGTCCTTGTTGGCGGCGAAGTCGATCGCACCGGGAATGTGGCCGGCGTTGAATGCGTCCGTGCCGCTGATGTCGAGGAGCGTCACCTGCTTGCTGGCGACCACCTGCTTCAAGTCCTGATCCGAGATATTGGGATATTCGCTGATTCCCGCGAACGCCAGCGGAGCCAGCATGATGGCGAGAATAAATGGGATGAGCTTTTTCATGATCATATACGGTACGCCCCCGCGCCGTCCGGTTCCCCCTGCGCTGGCAAGATGCTCCCAGCGCAAACGTTGCGTTGAAAATGGCGAACCACCCGCACCCCGCGCTGTCCACAGCGGCAACCCCAATCAAAGCCCACCATGAAAAACGCCTTCATCTTTCTGCTCATCGGCGGCATTCTCGGCGCCATCCTGTTCCACCTCTACACTCAGCGTGAGGCGCAACAACAGGCCGCCGCAGCTCCAGCCGGTGAAACGGCCACGGATACGCCGTCGCTTTCTGAAAAGGCGCGGGAGACCGCCGGCAATGTAAAAGACGCGGTTTCCGACAAGCTGACCGAATGGCATCTCACACCGGATGACATCAAAAGCGACCTCGCCAAAACCGGCCAGGTCGTGCGGACCAAGGCCCAGGCCGTGGGTGAAAAAATATCCGACGCGCGTATTGTCACCGTCATCAAGGCCAAATTTGTCCTCGATAGCAGCCTGTCGGCACTCGACATCAGCGTCGAGTCGCACGAAGGCGAAGTCACGCTGGGAGGGACCGTCGCCTCACCCGGACTTATCGGCCGGGCCATCATGCTCACCCTCGACACCGACGGTGTGCGCAGCGTGGTTTCAAAAATCGCCGTCGCCGCCAAGTAACGGACGCGCCTTACCGCGCCCGGCGATAGTGCAGCAGGTGCCGCGGCGCCACGCCGTGCACGGCCTTGAACACACGCGAAAAGTGATATGGGTCGGCAAAGCCCACATGCTCCGCTGCCGCTTTGACCAGGCCGCCGCTTTCAACCAGGAACTCCGCCGCGAGGTTCATTTTTCGCCGCAGCAAATACTGGTACGGGCTCGTGCCCTGAAACCGGCGGAACCAGCGGCACACGCTCGAGGCCTCGACCCTGGCGGCCGCGGCGATGTCCTCGAGCGTGCGCAGCGGCCCGACCTGCGCGTCGATGAGCGCCTTGCAGCGCAAAAACGCCTCGCGCGCCGGTTCGCCGATCGCACCATGGGCCGCAAGCGTCGTGGCATCGGCGATCTTCAGCAGCAGCAATTCAAACAGCGCCGCGCCAATGCGCCGCGCTAGCGCGCCTGAGCGCTGGCCCTCGCGCACGAGATCTTCGAACACGCTCGTGACCTCCGCGTGGGCCGCCAGCGTCCGCACCCGGTTTTGCGGCACGCCGCAGTGCCGAAGGCGCGCCACCGCCCCGTGCCCGGCGAAGGAAAGAAAATATTTCACCAGCGGATCGCGCGCATCCGCGCGCATCTCCACGTGCGTCGTCGGCGAATAGGCGAATACCGCCCCGGGGCCCAGGGCATGGCGTTTGCCGTCCAGTTCCACCCAGCCCCGGCCGGCGATGACGTATTCAAGCACGTAAAAAGGAAAATGCCGCCGCGAGATGAGATAATCCGGGTTGCAATGCTCGCGTCCGCCCATGACCAGCACCAGCGCCGCCGGCCGGCGCGGCGCGAGGTTGAGGAAAAAATATCGCGGGTCGGAAACCTGCCGCGACAGCAGCCGTGCCGCGGGGCCCGAGAGGGCAATTTGTCGGTCGATTTTATCCATCTGATTGCCGTTTCTATCCATTTCGTTTCCCTGCTGGCGAGCGCATACTGGCCCTTCACAGCGCGGTAAAAAATCTCTAGGCCACGCTCGTGTCACAACCCTGCTTCCCATGAAAAAACCCGGCAAGAAAACCGTCCTGCTGGTCGCCAACGGCGACCTCCGCCAATCCGCCAATCAAGTCTGCTGGCCCGCCCAGCACGCGATGGAGCAAACCCTGACCGCCGCCCTCGCCAAACTCGGCTACACCCTTGTCCGCGCCCATCCCTACAAGCCCGAGCTGAAGCACGGCTTCATCAGTTCGCAAAAGGAAGGCATGGAAGTCTTCGCCCAGATCGACCCGCGCACGCCGCTCATCGTGGCCGAGGCGGTCTGGCAGTATTCGCACCACCTGCTGCACGGCCTCATCTCCCACCAGGCGCCCATCCTCACAGTGGCCAATTGGAGCGGCACCTGGCCGGGGCTCGTCGGCATGCTTAACCTCAACGGCTCGCTCACGAAGGCCGGCGTGAAATACTCCACCCTCTGGAGCGAGGACTTCACCGATGAATATTTTCTCCGCGGCCTCGCTTCATGGCTGAAGACCGGCTCCGCCAAGCACAAGACCGAGCACGTGAAGCCGATCACCAAGTGCACGGTGCCGGCCAAGGCGAAGAGCGTGGCGAAAAAACTCGCCGACGATCTCCGTCGCCGCAAAGCGATCATGGGCATCTTCGACGAGGGCTGCATGGGCATGTTCAACGCCATCATCCCCGACGAGCTCCTGTTCCAGACCGGCGTTTACAAGGAACGCCTTTCCCAGTCCGCCCTCTACCACGGCGCCACCCAGGTGAGCGACGCCGAGGCGCAGGCGGTTTACCAATGGTATCTCGACCGAGGCCTCAAGTTCCACCTCGGGACCAACGAGGAGACCGATCTGACCGAGCGGCAGGTCCTCTGGCAGTGCAAGACCTACATCGCCGCCTGCCGCATCGCTGATGAATTCGGCTGCGAGACCATCGGCATCCAATACCAGCAGGGCCTCAAGGACCTCCTGCCCGCGAGCGACCTGGTGGAAGGCACACTCAACAACTCCGACCGCCCGCCCGTGAAAAACGCGCGCGGCGAGGTCATCCGCTCCGGCCAGCCCATCCCGCATTTCAACGAAGTGGACGAATGCGCCGGCCTCGACGGCCTCTTCACCGACCGCGTGCACCGCGCCCTCGGCCAGCCGGTTGAAAACACCCTGCACGATCTGCGCTGGGGTGACCGCGACTGGAGCGGCACCACCGAGGATTACGTCTGGGTCTTTCTCATCTCCGGCAGCGCACCGCCCGCCCACCATGTCGATGGCTGGGCCGGCAGCGACTCGCTCCGCCAGCCACCGATGTATTTCCGCCTCGGCGGTGGCACGCTCCGCGGCATCGCCAAACCCGGCGAAATCGTCTGGAGCCGCGTCTTCGTCGAGCGCGGCAAGCTCAAGATGGATCTCGGCCGCGCCAAGGTCATCTCCCTCCCGCGCGCCGAGACCGAACGCCGCTGGAAGGAAACGACCATGCAATGGCCTATCATGCACGCCGTCACCTACGGCGTCAGCCGCGACCAGATGATGGCCCGCCACAAGGCCAACCACATCCAGGTCGTCTACGCCAATTCCGCCCGGGAAGCCGATCTTGCGCTCTACACCAAGGCTGCGCTCGCCGCCGAGCTCGGACTCGAAGTTTCGCTTTGCGGCACAAAGGCCGGCGGCTCGGCCTTCTGAGCCAGGTGTTGTTTTGTTTCGCAACCGAAACCGGCGGGCTCCGACCCGCCGGTTTTATCTCCAACCCCTTTATTTGCCCCATGAAAACCCCGTTTCGTCTTTTTATCGCCCTGCTGGCGCTCGCCACCCTTGCGCGCGCGCAAACCGCCCCATCCGGCCAGTCGCCCATCATCCCCCTCGACGCCAGACAGGAAGCGCGCCTCGCCTGGTTCCGCCAGGCCCGCCTGGGGATGTTCATCCATTGGGGCCTCTACGCCATTCCCGCCGGCCAGTGGCCCGGCCGCACCAGCACCTCGCGCGCGGAGTGGATCATGCTGCAGGAAAACATTCCCTCGGCCGAATACGAAAAACTCGCGCCGCAATTCGATCCCGTGAAGTTCGACGCGAAGGCGTGGGTCGCCGTGGCGAAGGCCGCAGGCATGAAGTATATCGTCGTCACTGCCAAGCACCATGACGGCTTCTCGATGTTCGCGACGAAGCAGACCGACTACAACATCGTCGACGCCACGCCGTTCAAACGCGACCCGCTGAAGGAGCTCGCCGCCGCCTGTCACGACGCCGGGATCATGTTCTGCGTTTATTACTCCATCGCCGACTGGCATTATCCCGACTCACCCGCGCAATACTCGCAGCTCGCGCGCAATCCCATCACGGACGAGAAAATCCCCAATCGCGGCTTTCATGGCGCGCCGAACCCGGCCGCAGACGTGAAAAAATACGACGCTTACATGCGCGCGCAAGTGCGCGAGCTGCTCACGAATTACGGTCCGGTCGGCCTCGTGTGGTTCGACGGCGGCGGGTCCTATCGCCTGCCGAACCGCGCCGAGATCCTCGAGGCCGACCAGATGGCCGCCATGATCCACGAGTTGCAGCCGGGCACGCTCATCAACAACCGCCTGGGCGTCGCCGCCGACTATGGCACGCCGGAACAGCGCATCCCGAACGCCTCGAGCGTCGAGCCGTTTGAAGTCTGCATGACCCTCAACAAGCACTGGGGTTACAACCGCTTCGATCATGACTGGAAGAACCCCGCCGTCGTCGTGCGCAACATCGCCGACATCGTCAGCAAGGGCGGCAACTACCTGCTCAATGTCGGCCCCACCGCCGAGGGCGTGATTCCCCCGGAAGCAGTCGCCATTCTCCAGCAGGTCGGCGCGTGGACTTCGCTCAACGCCGAGGCCATCTATGGCGCCGGCGGCACGCCGTTCGGGGCCGAACTGGGCGGCGATGACTGGCGCTGCACGACCCAGCGCGGCAGACTTTATTTCCATCTGCTCAAATGGCCTGACGGGAAATTCACCGTGCCCGGCCTGGCCAACAAAGTCATCAAGGCGTATTTCCTCGCCGACCCGGCCCACACGCCCGTCGCCGCCACCGCCGATGGCCACGGCACGACGTTCGCGCTGCCGGCGCAACCGCCCGCCGCGCTCGCGCCCGTGCTCTGCGTCGAAATCGAAGGCTCCGTGAAGCCTGCTTCGGCCAAGGGCAAACTCGATACGACCAAGGACACTGCCTCGTGATTTCATGCCGAGCCGGATCTTCGGCGCGGCGCACGATTGCCTTCGGGGGAAGTTTCCCTTTCTGTCGCGCGGCGTTTTCGCCGCGTGATGCGCGTCCTTCTGGCCTTCGACAAATTCAAAGACTCCCTCGCCGCACACCAGGCGTGCGAGGTCGCCGCGCGCGCCTTGCATGGGCGCGATCCTGAGTGGGAGCTCGACCTCTGCCCGCTGGCCGATGGCGGCGAGGGCTTCACGGAAATCCTGACCATGGCCGCCGGCGGCCGGCTCGTGCCCTGCCGGGTCGCCGGTCCGCGCGGCGACCCGGTTGAAGCGAAGCTGGGCCTCGTGCCATTGAAAAAAATCCCGCGTGCCGCACAGGCCTTCTTTCCAACTGGAAATCCCGATGCGCTCATCGCCCTCGCCGATTTGGCCTCAGCCAGCGGGCTCGCGCTGCTGCCACCTGAACAGCGCGACCCCTGGCAGACGACCTCGCAAGGCACCGGCCAGCTGCTGCAGGCCGCCGCCGGGCTGGGCGCTACGGCCATTGTGCTCGGCGTGGGCGGCAGCGCCACCCATGATCTCGGGCTCGGCGCACTGAGCGCACTCGGCCTCTGTTTTTGCGGCACCGATGGCAAAGACATCGGGCCGCCTACGCCCGGTCGCTGGCCGGAAATCATCACCATCAACAGGGAAGTTTCCCCGCTCTTTCCTCCCCTCTTCATCGCCTGCGATGTGACCAACCCGCTGCTCGGCCCAAACGGTGCGGCCACGGTTTACGCGCCGCAAAAAGGCCTGCAGGCCGAGGACCTGCCACGGCTCGAAGCCGAAAGCGCCCGGCTCGCCCGTCTGCTCTGCACCCATAACGGCCGGCCCGAATCCCTGATGAACGAACCTGGTGCCGGCGCCGCCGGCGGCATCGCCTTTGGCCTGATGTGCGCTGCACGCGCAAAGCTTCGGCCCGGCTTTGATCTCGTGGCTGCCTGGCTTGACCTCGATGCCCGGCTGGCCGCGGCCGATATGGTTATAACCGGCGAGGGTCGCTTCGACGCCAGTTCGCTTAGCGGCAAGGGCCCGGGCGCCGTCGTCAGGCGCGCACTCGCACTCGGCAAACCCGTGCATGTCTTTGCCGGCGGGATTGCCACGGCCACGCATCCGGGACTGGCCCTCCATGCCATCACTCCAGCCGGCACGCCCCTTGCGCAAGCATTGCGTGAAGCTCCCGCGAATCTGACCGTTGCCATGCAGAGTGCATTTTGAAAAACCGCCGGCGAAAATTTTTTCGCGAGCTTCATTCCGGCTCGACGGGAGGGCGACGAGGCCCACAGTCCATTGGCTGATGACGATTTTCCCCCGCGCTTTTCGCTGGCCGCACGCGCTGATGCTTTCACTCATATCGATCAGCAGCTTCAGTTGCGCGTCGAACGAGCCGGAGCCAACGGTCGCCGCAGTAAGTGCGCCGCCAAAACCCGCCGCGCCGCCGCGGGTCGAGCCGGTTTTCCCCGTCATGCTCGGCATCGATGTGCTCGCGGAGGAAAACTTCGCCTCCCTCGCCGGCAAGCGCGTCGGCCTGCTCACCCACCCCGCCGGCGTGAACCGCCAGGGTGTGAGCACGATCGATGTGCTGCGCCGCGCACCCAATGTGCACCTGGTCGCGCTCTTCGGCGTCGAGCATGGCGTCTACAACGAGCTGCCAGCCGAAAAGCCCTACCCCGATCATCTCGACCCGCGGACGGGGCTGATGATATTTTCTCTCTACAACGGCCTCTCGCACAAGCCGACGAAAGCACAACTCAAAGGCATCGACGCGCTCGTCATCGACCTGCAGGACATCGGCGTGCGCAGTTACACCTTTGTCAGCGCGATGAAGGTCGCGATGGAGGCCTGCTTTGAAAACGGAGTGGAAGTCGTGGTGCTCGACCGGCCCAATCCGCTGGGCGGCCTGAAGGTGGACGGCCCGCTGCTTGAGCGGCAGTTGACGAGTTACGTGGGGGCATTTTGCGTGCCCTACGTGCATGGACTGACCATCGGCGAACTGGCATTGATGGCCAAGGAGGCGCCCGGCGTGCTCGACGTGCCGGAAACCGTGCGGGCCCGCGGCAGGCTCACGATCATTCCGATGCGCGGCTGGCGGCGCAGCATGCGCTGGCCTGAGACAGGGCTCAGATGGGTGCCGACTTCGCCGCGCGTGCCGGACTTCGCCGCCTGTGTGGGCGATCCCATGGTCGGGCTGGGAACTTATTTCGACCCCGCCAGCCATTTCGACATCGGTTTCCGCCACGGCATCGGCAATGACTATCCCTTCCGCGGCCTTTCCCATGCGACGATCAAGAGCGACGTGCTCGAACGGGAGCTGAATGCGCTCCACCTGCCCGGGCTGGCTTTCAGCCTGGTCTCGGTTCCCGGCAAAAACGGCAAACCTGCGACCGGCGTGTATGTCGAAGTGAGCGACTGGGAAACCTGGCAGCCGACCGAGCTGAATTTCTATCTGATGAAACTGGCGTGCAAGTGGAGCGCGAAAAATCCGTTTCTCACCGGCGATGCCAGCGGATTTCTCCGGCACCTCGGTTCAACCGCATTTTATGAAGCCCTGCGGCGCGACGGCGCCAGGGTCAACGTCGAGGCCTTCCTCGCCGAATGGCGCGCCCGCGACCAGATCTATCAGCAGGAAAGCCGGCGTTACTGGCTCTATCATTGAGGAGCCGACGCCGTCCGTGGTCGATCGGCCTGACGGCCGCGGCGAATTTAACTGACCCCTTCAGGCAGTCATCCGGGCCGCACGACGGCGGCTCCACCAGCCGGCCAAGGCAAGAACCGCCAGGCCGCCGCCACACAATGCATAGACCGGCGGCTCGGGAACGGTCGCCAAGACCATGACGTTATTAAGAGTCATGGACGTCGCGGCGTTATCAATGCCGCCGATGACAAGCGTGTCGAACGAAGTGGTGGAAATAGTCGGAGTCAGGAAAGAATAGGTCGCCTGGTTGCTGCTCGGGTCGGTCATGGAGAAAGCCACCAGCATCGTGCCCGACGTCACATAGGTCAGCGAAAGCACGCCTGAGTAGGTACCAGCGCCTATGGTCAAGGCCGAGCCGGTGAAAGTGGGGACGCCCAAGGTGGTGTAGGCGGTGTTAGCCGTGATAAGATTGTCATTACCGCCGCCGGCAGCACGGCTGTATAAATTGGTCGAGAGCCCGCCGCCAGACGTATTGTTCGGATTAAAAAAAGCGGCATAACCGGTGTAATTGGTGAAAGCGGGGTCGGTGACGTCCGTGTTCGCGCTGATTTGATTATTATTGGAATTGAGGAGGGCAACCCGGATACCGTCGGATGAATCCGCCGCCCCGGCCATGGTAAAGCTAAAGCTCGCTGCCAGCGTCTCACCCACGTTAAGCGTTATCGCACTGGTGGGAGCCGTGAAATACGCGTTCACGCTCTGGCTCTCGCCAAAAAAATTCTGCGCGAGCGAACCTGGACTGCCCTGCGTATAGGTCGCACTGCCGCCGGTGCCGTTTAAAAACCATTCCGCCGAAGCCCCGGTGGGCAGAGGACCCGATGTGCCGGAAGAAAAGTCGTCATTCAGAAGCACCTGGGCATGGAGCACCGGTGCAGCCAGCAGCAAGAGCAGTGGCAGGGCAAAAACCCAAATCGACACGGGAAAACGCATCGCGAACGAGGTTTTTCCTGATGGCCAAAAAGGCAAGCTTCAAGCGTTGGGGAGGGGGCAAAACAGGGCATCCAAGGCACAAGCCCCAATTTTAAAAGCAGGATTGGCCGATCTTCTTTTGCCAGATTATTTTATGGGTGGGAGAAGGCCACGCGCTATTTTCTCAAGCCGCTTTGGCCGTATGACGGCGATTCCACCAGCCCACACTGGCAAGAACCGCGAGCCCGCCCGCGCATAATGCATAAACCGGGGGCTCAGGCACTAAGACAACGCTGACCTCGCTCAGCGTCATATCTCCCGCGCCATTCAGGCCGCCGAGCACGATTGTATCAAACGAGGCGGGGGAATCGAAGGCGGCAGAGCCCTCGCCGGCCAACAAGGCCGGGTTCAGGGGATCGGTCATGTCATAAATGCTGAATGAGACCCCCATATTCGACACGCCCTGATAAGTAAGCGTGAGCGTACCCAGATAAGGTGTGCCAGCCGTGATTCCCAAGCCGCCGGGCCCGGCTGGGGCGAATAAATTGTAGGCTGCGTTGGTGGCGCCGGCAATCAGCGTGGTATTACCCGGACCCGAGTCGCGCGTATAGAGATTGATCTTGGAATTGCTCGGATCGAAAAAGGCGGCGACGCCCGTGTAATTGGCGAAAGTGGAAGAGGCAATGTCACTGTTGGCGCCCGATACTTGATAATTAAAATCGCTGTTGATGCTGCCTGAATTCAGCAGGGCCACACGAATGCCGTCCGCAGAGGCGTTCACCGTGTTCATGGTGAAGGCGAAGTCCAGGGTCAGCGCATCACCGACATTGCTGAGCACCTGCTGATTGCCGGGACCGGCAAAATACGCGCTCACACTCTGATCGGTCGCAAAAGTCTGGGCCAGCGAACCAGGGACAAAAGCGCCGAGATCCGGATTGAAATAGCCGCTGGTATAAATCGCACTGGCATTGGGATCCGTGCTGTTCAAAACCCATGTGGCCGAGGCGGGCGGGTTTTGGGCGCCCTGCGGACCAACGCCCGCCAGATCGCCCGAGGTGTCAGCCGTGCCGAATGTGTCATCGAGCAGCACCTGCGCGGGAAGCGTGGAAGCCGTCACGAGGAAAAAGAGCAGAAAGCAGTATTTTTTAATCGGCACCGAAAAGCTGGAGGTGTGAGTCGAAACTTCCGCCGCTCCTCAAGGCAATCCCTAAGGAGAAAATCCGCCTGTTGATAATGGCAAAGGAAACTGCATGATGGTTTCGCTAGCAATTCCCCTGCCGAAAATCAGTGAAAAATCCGGGCAAACGTATCCAATCTCCCAGCCTTTGCGTCATACTGGGGTTGCTTCACTGCTCCCATCGCCCATTCGGTCTCGCCAGCCGCGGTCAAACCCACCCTTCCCGCCATCGACCGATGGCTCCAGCCCTGTCATTTTGTTAATTTCAATATCCCGGGTTTGACCGCAAACCTGTGGCGATAATTCCCTGAAAAATGAAAACCCTCCTCCTTACTTTCATGCTCATCGCGACCGCGGCCGGCGCGACCACGCCGCTTCAGGTTTACTCCCTGCATGCGGACACGCTCGCCGCCGCGCGCACCCGCCTCGCCCAAGGCGACAGCGCGCTGGCACCTGCGCTTGAACATCTGCGCGGGGAGGCCGATCGCGCGTTGAAATTTCAACCGGTGTCCGTGATGGACAAATCGCGCACGCCGCCCAGCGGCGACAAACACGACTACCTCAGCCAGGCGCCCTATTGGTGGCCCGATCCCTCCAAGCCGGACGGACTGCCCTACATTCGCCATGATGGGAAACACAATCCCGAGGTCGACCACGGCACCGATGCACCCGTGTGGGGACGCATGTCCAGCGCAGTCGAGACCCTGGGCCTCGCCTTTTATTTCACCCACAAGGAAGCGTACGCAGAACATGCTGCGCTGCTCATCCGCACCTGGTTTCTCAATCCAGCCACGCGCATGAATCCGAACCTCAATTTCGGCCAGTACGTCCCGGGCCGCAATGAGGGGCGCGGCGAAGGCGTCCTGGCCCTGCGCAGCCTGGCCGAAATCTGCGACACGCTCTCCCTCATCACTGGTTCTCCTGCGTGGAGCACGGCCGATGACCAGGCCTTCCGCGAGTGGCTTGCCGCTTATTTAAAATGGCTCACGACCAGTTCCGTCGGCCTCGAGGAAGCCCATGCCACCAACAACCATGGTTCGTGGTATGACATGCAGGCCGCGGACATCGCCCTCGTGCTCGGCCAGACCGACTTCGCCCGGAAAATCCTCACCGACGGGCTCGAAAAGCGCCTCGCCATCCAGGTCATGCCGGATGGCAGCCAGCCGCAGGAACTCGCCCGGACCAAGTCCCTTGGCTATTCCCTGTTCAATCTCCAGGCTCTCTGCAAGCTGGCCACCCTCGCCGAACACGTGGACATTGACTGGTGGGGCTACGCGACCAAGGACGGCCGCAGTCTGCGCGCAGCGCTGCGTTATCTCGCGCCTTACGCCGACCCGGACAAGCCCTGGATCAAAAGCGATCTCGTGGCCGGCGGCCGCACGGACCTGCTCCCGCTTTTCGCGGAAGCGCTCCGCCATGGCGACGATGCACAGTTCCGCGAACTGCTCGCGAAATTCGGCAACACGGCCGGCCAGCAGTCGGCCCGCTGGCGTCTGTTGCTGGATATGCCTCCCCACTGAGACCAAGCCCACCGGCTCCGGCGGATTTTCCCGAAGGCGGGGCTTACTGCTTTCCGGGGCCGAAGTTGAAGTCCTGGCTCACCCGCACCAGCACCGGCTTTCCTTTGCAGGTGGCCGGCTCGAACTGCCATTGCTGCACGGCGTCGATGGCCAGATTCGCCAGCGGCGGCGACGCGGTGTTCGCCACTCCCGGCATTCTTACCTTGCCGGTCTCGTCGATGTAGAACTCCACTGACACAATGCCGACGATCCCTTTCGCCGCCCATGCGGTCGGATAAACCGGTTCGACCACATGAACCGGCGTCGGAAGATGATCCAACTCGCTCAGGGTATGAACCCGGTAGGAGTATTGGTTCTTTTCAATCTCGTGATAGCGCGAATCAAGGTTCTCCTGTGGAGTTTGCGTCACCACCGTCAGCCCCTCTTTTTCAAAGACAAAATCGATTTTCGCCACCACCGACATGGGCTCGCCATGCAGGCGCGCCGGTTCGTATCTCCACTTTTTGACCGTCCGCACCGCCTCATCGGCAAACGCACGGTGCGTATAGCCGGTGACCAAGCAGTCGGTCAGCGTACCGGTTGCATCCACGGCGATGACCACATGCGCCTCGCCACTACCAAAGCCGATCACCGCCGCTGCATGGGGAAATGATGCCTGCCAGGTCTGGTCGATTTTAAAATGCTCATAACCTTCCGCATTGTTGGACGACTGCTCTTCGCCACGGGCCATCGCAAGCGGGGAAACCAGCAGGCCCAACACGAAATAAATCCAGACTATCGTCTTCATGATACGATCGGGGTTGATTACGATATTGTAGCATGAGGCCGGTGGTCTGGCCAGCGGCTTTGTTCATGGCGCCACAATCGGTTCAGCCTGTGGGGGCTCGAACTTGAATTTCTGGCTCACCCGCACCAGCACTGGCCTTCCTTGGCAAGTGGGGGGTTCGAACCGCCATTGTTGCAAGGCCTTCATCAGCCAGCCCACTGGCGGTGCGGGCGTGCTGTTCACCGCCAGCAGCAGCTTTACCCGGCCCGACAGGGAGCTTTTATTTTGCCGCCGTGGCCGACGGTGCAACCGTATCGCTGTGTTGCGCAACCCATTCTTCATATTGCTTGCGCGGCACAAAACGCAATGAAGCAGAATTGATGCAGTAGCGCAGGCCAGTCGGCGCCGGGCCGTCGTCGAAGACATGGCCAAGGTGCGCGCCATCAACGGCACAATGCACTTCCGTTCGCTCCATGCCGTAAGTGGTGTCCGTGGTCTCCCCGACAAACGCGGGCTCAATGGGCTTGGTGAAGCTGGGCCAGCCGGTGCCGCTGTTGAACTTGTCGCGGCTGTCAAAAAGCGGGGTGTCGCTGCACACGGAGAAATAAACGCCGTCGGCATGGTTGTCCCAATATGCATTGTGAAACGGCGGCTCGGTGCCTTGCTCGCGGGTGACATCGAACTGCTCCGGCGTGAGCAGTTTTTGCCATTCGGCGTCGGTGTGCTGCACCTTCGCCCTGGTCATGTCGATGACCGCATGGGAAGGCAGGCCGCAGGCGGATTTCGTGCCGTCGACCTTGCAGGCGGCACCGGTATTGGTCGCAGAGGCGGAGGATTGGGTTGGTTTCATTTCGGATTGGGCGCAGGCGGCAACCGCCAGCGCAAAAAACACGGCCATCAGGGGGAATTTCATTTCAGTCTATAAGAGTAACCACCATTCGCAAATATTCCAGCCGCGCTGCCGGGAATTTCGGACGGCAAAACCCTGCTCACTCTGCCCGCAACCCCGCCTCGCCGTCGCCAAACTCCGCCGTCAACCGCTGGCCGCTCCGCACCCCGGTTCGCCGCGGCACCGGCTGGCCACGCTCATCACGTAAAATCACAAACCCCCGCTTCAGCACCGACGTCGGGCTCGCCGCTTGCAGACGCTTCCACAACGCCAGCAGCCGGTGCGACTCGAGCCGCACCCGCGCCTCGGGCGAATGCAGCGCCAGCCGCGCCCTCGCCTCCGCCAGCCGCGCCCGCTTCGCCTCCGCCGCTGCGCGCAGCGCCGCCGCCAGCCGGTTCGTCAGATCATCCAGCCGCAGGTAGCCGCGCTCGACCTGGGCCGCCGGCGCGAGCAACCGCAGCCGGCTGCGTGCATGATCCAGCCGCTCACGCGCCCGCTCCACCGCACGTCCCGCGCTCTCGCGCAAGGCGGCGTGCGCCTGTGCGGCGCGTGCGGCCCCGTCGATAAATTGGCTCGAAATCAGCTCGGCCGCCGCACTCGGCGTCTCCGCCCGCACCGCCGCCGCAAAGTCGCACAATGTGACATCGATCTCATGCCCCACCGCCGAGATGACCGGCACGCCGCACGCCGCCACCGCACGCACCAGAACTTCTTCATTGAAGGCCCATAAGTCCTCCAGACTTCCGCCACCGCGCCCGATGACCAGCAGATCAAAAACCTCCAGCTCCTCCGCGAATTTCAACATTTCGGCCATCTCCGGTGCCGCGCCCTCGCCCTGCACTTTCACCGGCAGCACCACCAGCCGCCCGCCCCAGCCTCGCCGCTGCAAAATGCGGATGAAGTCCCGCACCGCCGCACCCGTGGGAGAGGTAATGAAGCCCACTGTTGCGGGCATGGAGGGAAGGGGCTTTTTCCGCGCTGCGTCAAACAGCCCCTCGTCCGCCAGCCGCCGCTTCAGCGCCTCGAACTCGCGCTGCAGGCGTCCCACCCCGTCGTCCACCACCACCCGCACGACCAATTGATACTGCCCGCGCAATTCATAGACGCTGACTTCCCCGAACACCAGCACCTGCGCGCCGTCGCGCAGCGCCACCGTCTGCCGGGCCGCGTCGCCGCGAAACAACACGCAGGCAAGCTGCGCGCCCGCGTCCTTCAGCGAAAAATACACATGGCCGCTCGCCTGCGTCCGCAGGTTTGACATTTCTCCCCGCACCCAGCCCGGCCGCAGACCGCCTTCCAGCAGCGTCTTCACCCGGCGAGTGAATTCGCTCACACTCTCCGCGCGGCCCCCGGCTTCACCGCCGTCAAACAGTTCCGGTGTTTCGCTTCGCATAGTGCCGTCTTACAATATGGATCACCAGCAGCACGGCGATGAACAGGCTCACTCCCAGCACCGCTTCCTTGCCACGGCCGTGCGCCAGCGCTTCACTGAAAATCACCAGCCCCGTCGTATGCATCATCACCACCGTCAATGACACGGCGGCGTAAAGCGGATAGGGAATCTTCGCCAGCCCGAGCAGGTAATTCTGCAGGAAAAACGGCGGGCCCGGCGTGATGCGCAGCAAAAGCGTCATCTCAAATTGATCCGCGCGCGCCACCTGCGGGACCTTGTACCCGTAGCGAACCACCAGTTTTTCCAGCCACGGACGCAGCCAGCATCGCGCCAGCCAATAGGTCAGGGTGATATTGACGAAGAGGCTGGCGGCGCACGCCGCCAGCACGCCGCCCAGGCCCAGTTGGGACCTGAAGGCGGGGCCGACCGTGAGCGTAAAGGCCAGAAACGGCGCACCCACTGCGGGCAACAGCGCCATCGCGGTAAAAAACACCAGCGGCCCGGCCGCACTGATGCGCCCCATCGTTCCGTCAAACAGCGCCCGCAAGTCCACCCCGCGCAAAACAAAAATCCCGGCTGCGGCCACGAGCAAAGCCAGTGCCGCAAGTTTCCACAGCAAGGACTTCGAGAAACGCGGCTTCGCTGGCTCCATCCGCGCACGATGCGCGCCACCGCGCGCCACCGTCAAGATTTGTCCGTCCCAAACATGCGCAGGCCGCGCGCAATCCACCCGCTTCATCTCCCGGCTTGCCCGCAACGCCAGTCCACGATGATATGGCAGGACTTTCGCGCATGGCCGACGCACCGCCCGTTCCCGCTGCCGCGTCCGCGGCGAAGCCCCGCGGGCATTGGTGTCTCACTGTGCCTGCGGCCATCGCCTTTGCCTACGGCTGCGGTCAACTCAACTGGTATCTGGATACACCGCTCGGTCGCGTTCCGGTTCTGGATGAACATGAAAATCTCGCCCTAGCCGAGACGATATTTCATGGGACTCTGCCCGCTGAACCATTTTATCGCGCACCAGGCTATGCCCTTGCGCTGGCCGGACTGCGCTGGCTGGGCGTGCCCGCGGCCGGTTTGTTTTCGGCGGCACTCCTGCTCGGTGTGGTTCTGCACGCGCTCAACGCCCTGCTCGTGGCCCGGCTCGCGCAACGATGGTTTGGCCACGGTGCGGCCTGGGCGGCCGGTTTGCTCTACGCTTTGCACCCGGTCTTTGTGCACTACGCCACACAGGCACTCGACGCCACGCCCTCCCTCACGCTTTTTTTGTTCGGACTTAACTTTTTCGCCGCCGCACTCGATGCACCCGGCGCGCCGCACCCTTGGGCCGCCGCGAGCATATGCTGGGCGATGGCCACGCTCACCCGGCCCAATTTTCTTTTTGTGTGGTTCATGCTGCCTGTGCTCGCATTCGCACGCGCAAGCACATCAACGTTTCGCCAGCGCAACACCGCCGCCTCGCTCATGGGGGCCGGGCTGTTCGCCGCAATGAGCCTCTGGCAGTGGCAGGTAAGCCATGCAGCCGGCTTCCTGCCGTGGCAGGGCGCCTACAATCTCTGGGCGGCCAATCGGCCGGGCGCCAATGGCCGTTATTATATACAGGAGATAAGCCTGCAACAGGTAAACGTGCCGCCCGCGCTTGCCGCCGGCAACGCAGCACGCGGCGAATCAATCTGGTTTTTTCAACAGGAAACGAAGCAGCCGCCCACGGACATCGCCGCGATGAACGCCCACTGGCGACAGCGCTTCCTGGGTTATGTATTCTCACATCCTGGCGCATGGCTGGGGTTGATGGCACGCAAGACCTACGCCCTGCTCAACGATTGGGAGCAATACAACAACAAGACCTTTGCGTTTCACAAAGCCCGTTCACCCTGGCTCCGTTGGAATCCGCTCTCATGGGGCATCCTTTTCGTGCTCGGCCTGGCCGGGGCGGCCCGATTTGCCTCTGAGTCTCCGAGGATCGCCTGGAGCCTCATGCTGGTGGCAAGCGCCTATGCCGCATCGGTGCTGCTGTTTTTCGTGAGTGCACGTTTTCGCCTGCCACTCGCTTCACTACTGTGTCTGTTCGCTGGCGGTGCGCTCGCCCGGCCCGGTTTCTGGCGAAACTGGCAGGGCAAAAAGAAATCCGCGCTGGCAGTGGGTTTAATCCTGGCGGCGGCAGTGACCTTCTCAAATTTTGACGAAGTGCGCGATCATGAGACTTTCATGGAAGATCATGCCCTCCTTGCCGGAGCCGCTGCCAGCGTTGGCGAAAGCGACATTGCCTGGACAGAAGCTCGCGCGACCCTTGCACTGCGCTCATGGCATCCCGCCGCATTGCCGGTCGCAGTCGCAAGCTACTTCAACCTGCTTCTCGCCAATGCCGCGGAGCCCGGCGATGAACCTGACTGGCGGCAAGCCTGCCGGCATTTTCTCGCCAGGCCGGGCGCGAGCGAACCCAACCTGCGCGCCGTGGCGGCACTCGCACTCTGGCGTGCAGGTGCACACAACACTGCGCTGGCTGAATGGCGCAAACTTTCCAGCACGCCCTCCGCGCTCGCCGCACGATTGCTCGCGGGCGATAGCTCCGTGTCCCATGAGCAGTTCGTCGCCATCGCCTACTCGGCTTGGAGCCAACCCCTGGTGCGACTCGCCGCCGCGCGCCTCAATTTGCCAGCACCAAAAGACGCCCCCATCGAATCAACCTCGAGCCCTGAGCTAGCGGTCCATCTTTTTTCCACCAACGGCCAGCCCGCGCCGCCATGATCACGACTCCGCCCAAGCCGCCAGTTCGCCCTGCCATCGGCCTTTTTTTCGGTTTCGCCGCCGCCAGCGCCCTGCTGTTTTGGATCGTCAATGGCGTTGCGCCGTGGGATTCCCAGCGCAATGGCGTCTGGCACCATTACGAGTATCTCACGGATGGATTTCTGCAAGGGCATACCTACCTGTCTGTCACACCGGCCCCCGAATTACTCAAACTCAAGGATCCTTTCGATCCAAACCAAAACGCCGCCTATCGCTTGTTGGATGCAAGCCTATATCAGAAGAAATATTATCTCTATTTCGGTCCGACCCCGGCACTTCTGCTGATGCTGCCATGGCGCGTAATCGCTGGTGAGCACTTGCCGCAACGACTTGCTGTCGGTGCATTTGCGATTGGTGGGCTGGCCGGGCTGGCGTTGCTATTATGGGAAATCCGCCAGCGTTATTTTCCGCAGTTGTCCGGTTGCAAGCTCGGGCTGATCCTATTCGTTTCCATGCATGCCGCATGGCTGCCGGTGACGTTGCGCCGGCCGGCGTTTTGGGAGCTGCCGATCGTCACCGCTGTTGCGTGCCTCTGGTGGACGATTTACTTTTTTTGGCGCTGCCACACTTCTGGCGGCCGAACGCGCTGGGCCGTGGGGGCCGGATTCAGCCTGGCCTTCCTGCTAGGGGCGCGGCCGACCTACGTGTTCACCGCCGGATGGATCGTGGGGCTGCTGTTCTTATCCGGCCGCCGGGGCGACCGCACAAAATGCTGGCCCTGGCCAACCATGCTCGCCGCGGGGATAATCACCGCACTGGGCGGAATCGCTTTGCTGCTCTACAATCATGCGCGTTTCGGAAATTTTCTGGAATTCGGGCAAAGCTACCAGCTTTGGGGCATAGAGACGCCGGATTTGTCATTTTTCAGTGCAAGCTTCATCCCGTTCAACCTCTGGTTATATATATTTTCCCTGCCCAAACTCACCCCTTATTTTCCTTTCGTGGAGTGGGTGTGGCCGGACTATCTTCCAACGCACCACGCACCCACTGAAGGAATGCACGGGGCCTTGCTTGCCCTGCCGGTGCAGCTCACGGGTTTCATCGCCTTGGGCTGGATCTGGCAACGGCGGGATGAGGTTGGCATTCGTGCACTGAAATGGACCTCGGGTGCTGCCAGCGGAGCATTGCTGATAAACGGAGGCTTGCTTTTGTGCTATATGGGAACTTCCTCCCGTTACATCACTGAATTTTTTGGTGGCTGGACCGTGGTAACAGCCATCGGCCTCATGGCGATTTTCGCCCTGCCATCGGGGAAGCGAAGGCATGGCATGCTGAAATTGCTGACGATGTGCGCCGCCGGCTGGACCATCGTTTACACGTGGCTGGCTTCGGCGGAGTTTCGCGCCTTTATGCAAACCAGTAATCCGCGAACTTATACCTTGGCGGCGCACTTCCTCGACTACCCAAGTTATTGGCTCATGAAATGCGAGGGCAGCACCTTTGGGCCCTTGAAACTAGAGGTGCGGCTCGCACCCTTCACCCACTCAGAAACCATCGTCCTGCTCAACAGCGGGCGTCCCGACATGCAGAATCGACTGCTGCTTGAGCGTATTGACGCCGACCATATACGCCTGCAATTGGCGGAAAATGAAGTACTCGTGCTTACCACCCCTCTCCTGCATTTGACGGACGACCGCTTGCATGTGGGCGTGTCCGCACCCTGGCTATATCCTCCGCCCCAGCATCCCTATTGGGATGGCTTTACTAAGCCTGCCACACGGCGCGAACTTCAACGCCAGTTTGCAATTGCTGCCGCAGGCCAAATGGTGTCCGTCCATTCCGATTTCTGGTTCGATTCGGCCAGCTTTAAGCCCAAGGTTCAGGACAGCCCCGAGGCGAGCTCGGTTTGGGTCGAATCCACGCAGCAAATCGTGGTCGTGCCACATTGAGCAGAGCCCCTGCCCGGCGGATATTTGCCCTTCAAGCCTGCGATTCCCGTGCCCGCGAGGCAATCCATGCCAAGACGGCCAAGGCTAATAAACTAATGGTTCCCCCTAAGGCGAGGCTGGGCTCGACGTAATGCAACTCGACCTGACTCACACCCGCAGGCACCCGCACTGCACGCATCCAGACATTGGCCGGCAACACCTCGACCGGCAGGCCATTGACGGTTGCCCTCCAGCCGGGATACCACGCTTCCGCGACCACTAAAAGGGCCGGGGCGGAACTTTCCACGCTCAGCGCGATGGAGTTGAGATGGAAGGATTCAATAACTGCGTGGCCGTGGCCCGGATTCGCAGGCACAGAGGGCGGCCCAGCCGACGGTGCTTCAAGCAAGGCGATTTTTGTCGGATCGACGTGGTCCCGCACCATGCGTTGTATTGCCGTAAACCAGTCAGGAACCTGCTCCCATGCATAGACCAGATAAGCACGCTCTCCGGGCTGCGGATTAGTGGAAAGATTCCGGTCGCCTTTGCGCGCTCCGACGATGATGTTCATGCCCGGAAATGGAAACGGCCCCGCCTGATAGGCATTAAGTGGCAGATAAGTATTCTGAAAAAAGCCGACCGGCAGACCTGTGCCGATATGGAGATAGGTCCAAACCCGCATCGAAGTAAGCGCCAAATTGCCCGCCACACTGCTGAACCCGTATTTCATGCCACTGTTGGCCTTGACCAGATAAGGTGGCAAAAAGAGCCTCGGAGGCACACCATTGGGCGGATAAAGGTTCCGCTTATGCAACAAGCTGGCGACTTCCGCCTCATGGGTTTTGCCGCCATAATGCTGATAGTAAGCCCACATGTGCGCGGCCGCGGCCACCGAGCCAGCCCAGATCAAAACGAGCCATATGAGCCGGCTTTTCGCGAGGATCCCTCCCCTGTCACGATGCGCCGTCCACAATGTGAGCAGAGTAAGTCCAACCAGTAGCGCCGCGCTGGCCAACGCGCTGTGCCAAAACCTGTCACTGGTCCAAACAACATACATCGTTCCCGCCACCAAGATGGCCAGGGCCAGCAAGGTTTTCCCCAGAGAAAATTTCCCTTTCGCCCACGCAATTACGCCAGCCAGCAGAAAAGCCCACGAAAGGAACGCGGCATAACGCGATGCCATGCGAAAAGCGCTCATCCCCGGGAGGAGATGAAACATCGCGGCGAACAACGGTGTGTGCCCGCCCAGAGCGAGCATTGAGCCCATGCCTCCCATGAGCCACAAGCCACGAACACGCGCCTCGCGCCATTGCATCAAACCAAGCGCCCCAAGCAGTGTGCAAATGACGCCCACATGCAAATTTGAATCCCACCACGTCAGGGTTGAGCGATTCGGCTGCGACACGAAAAGCGAGGTAAGGGTCCCCCAATCGATCGCACCGGAAGCCGAGAACGACAAACTCGGCGCGGTGCGGTTTCCCTGCAGTGCTAGATCAAGCAGCGGTAGCAGCTGCGCAGCGCATATAATCAGCGTAAAAACATAGGCTCCAGCAAGTGCCCCGATGCACTGCAACCCGCATAGGATGTTCCTTCCCCATGGCCGTCCAAGGTGGGAGCCCAGAAGATAAAAACCAAAGGCAACAGCACTCAGCCAGAAGCACTGCAAGTGCCCGCTCAGGAAACTACCGGTCGCAGCCAGCACCAGCATCAGCCAATGCCGCAAGGAAATCTTTTCGCGCAAACGCTCGGTAAAATAGAAAAGCAACGGCCAATAGGCGAGCCCGCAAAAGTAGTCGAGCAAACCGCCCTGCAAGTGCCCAAGCAACGGCCCGGACATCAAATAGGCAAACGAAAGCGTGATGGCCGCTTCACGCGGCGCAGCCCAATGCCGTGCAAGCTTGATGAAAAAAAATCCGGCGAGCCAGAAGTGGAACGTCAGGAATAAAAACAAGGCAGGGATCTCCGGCAGCGCGATGAATATCCAGTTCGGCGGATAAAAGACACTCGCCTCGATATCGGCCAGAAACGGGCGTCCGAGTGAGACATAAGGGTTCCACAATGGCCACTCGCCCGAACGAACCGACTCTCGCAGATAAAATTTGTAGAATTGATGGCCAAGCTGGTAATCCACCCCTTGGGTTACCGGCGGCCGCATGCCCAGCAACACGGCCGAAACGGCGAGGGCCAGGACAAGCGCCACCGTATGGTCACTCATGAGCCATTGAACGCTTTTCGCAAAGGACTCTCGGCCACGGCCCCCTCGCCCTGCGCCCATAAGTGACGGCTGCATAATTCCAAATTTCAGGGCAGCTTTCGCAGCAGATGCCCCACCAATGCATCATCATCCTCAAAAGGCGGTTTTTCTTCATCGAAGTGCGGCGGCGGCTTGACCTCGCCTTTCACATCGATGAACCGGCTGATGCGTGAAACAACATTCGGCCGTGCATGCAGCTCAGCCAGCGTTTGGAGAACAAAGCCATCGCCCAGCTGGCTGGGGCCCTTCTCGACCAGCTTGCCGGTTTGATTGTCGATCTGGAAACGCTGCAAGATGATGATTTCCCGATAAAATCCGCCCTCAAGGCAGGCTTTGAGCTGCCATTTTAGCGCCTTGGCCGCGTCGATGGAAATGGCCGGATAACCCTGCAAAATCGGCCCAAGCGATGAAGCCGTGACGCTCAATGTCTCCGCCGGAGATTTTGTCGCGAGATAATCGTGAAACCATGAATATTCCTGGGCCGTGTAAATGTCGCCGGAGGCAAAGTGGCGGGCATTAACCGGAGCAGTGAAAAGAAGTATCCAGGTTACTGCGGCCAGCAGGACGGGCTGTGGCAAGGGACGATGCTTCAAAAACTCTCGCAATACACGGAGCACGGCGAGCACCAGCATAAGTTGAAGCGGCAGCGAAAACCGCGAGACCATCGCGTCATCCCAATGGCCCCAAAAATAGGAGAACTCGATGACGGTGTTGACGAAAACCACGGCCAATATGCAGGCCAGCACTGTATCGCTGCTGCCTGTGCGCACACTCCCGGTGAAGCCTCGCGCAAGCAACATGACAAGAAACACCAGCGCAATAATGCCAGCCACGGAGATAAGCAGGGAATTCGTCTCGTTAAAGTTACAGCCGAAAAGATAAACGATCGCGTGGCTGAAGTTGTCATAAAAATTGGCCAGGGCAAAAGCCGTCTGACCGGGCTTGAGCTGAAAGCGGCTGGGATCACCAAAGCCGATCTTGTTGACCAGCAGGCAGGGCAGCAGCAGCAATGGCGCCAGTGAAGAAGCCCAGGTCAGGCCAACCTCCCGCGTGCGGAACCATTTACCCAGCACGACAACCGGCACGACCAAAGTGTAAAGAATGGACTCGTACCGCGCCTGCGCCAGCAGCACTGCAATAAAAACAAACAGATCCAGCCCTTGCACGCCCGGCGAACGCAGATAGTCGGCCCCCGCCAGGAAGAGTCCGCAAATCATCACCAGATTGATCACCTCGAATCCGCCGCCGGTGGCGTTTTGCGCCAGCAGCGGCAGACTCGTCAGCAGAAGAACTCCCAGGCAGCCATAGCGCACTCCGCCGGCCCGAAAGCCGAATAAATACACCAGTGCAAGCAGTACAGCTGCGAGGCCACCGTTGAGATAAAAGGCATTGGCCTCGCGATAGCCCGTGAGGTCGTGCACCAGCGACAGCAAAAAGGCGAAAAAAAAAGGCCGCTTATCGAGGCCATTCCCAAAAATGGTAATCCGGCCATTGATGTAATGGGCGTGCGTGGGGAAAGTAGCCTCGCGATTGAAGTGCATGTTGCGCGCCACTCCGTCGATGACGAATTCATCGAAAAGCACCTTATAGGTGCGCTTTTCATGGATCTGCAAAAATAGCGCACAAAGCAGTACACAAACAATTCCCGCCCGATGGGTCTTCCAGGCGGCCTTCGACCATTCAATGGCCGCGAGCCGCTTCCATAGGAACAAGGCGAAGAGTCCAGTCGTGCCTGCAATCAGCCAGTAACCACCTTTCAGGAGCAGCCATTTCGCTTCATATTCGCTTAGAAAACGAAATCGGGCCGCGCCGACCAGAATCGTGGCGAACAACGCCAGGGCCATTTGCCACCGCCACAGCCGCGCCCAAGTCAAAGGAGGCGGGGCTGCCATCGGTGAAAATGATTCATCCATAAAAAAAGAAAGCCGTTTTCTCGAAGAAAACGGCTTTCTGTGTAAAAGAAACTTCGCTCAGAGATTAAATGTGACAGTTCCGTCAATGTCGCTAATTGAAACCTGAGTGTCGGTATTGTTAATCGTTATCGTGCCGTAATTCTCAGTGGCCACCGACGTAATGCTCTTGATGTAATAGTCGGTGGTGGTGCCAACGAGCTGACCTTCGGATACGGAGGACGCACCCTGCTCGAGCATGTACTGTTGGGCGGCGGCCGATATCTGACGAAGATTGTTAACGATCGTCTTGTCGCGTGAAGCTTTGCGGACCTTGTTAAAGGCCGGAATGGCCATGGCGGCCAGCAGGCCGATGATGACCACGACGATCATAATTTCGACAAGGGTGAAGCCCTTGGCTGGAGATTTGCGATTTTTCATGATGGATGGATGATATTGATGTGATTTTACGAAGCCCACAAGTGGACTGATTGCTTTTTACTTTGAAATCAGATTCCAGCCTCAGCACAAGCAGAAATTCAATCTCGCTCGTCAAAAAGGCGCAAAAGCCATCTAGGTATAAGTGCCTATATGATTTGCAAACGGCTCAGTTTAATCCCACCCGCCCAGCTAAACGCAAACGAGATGTCTGAAATCAGAGATCGAATGTCACTGTGATAACTGAAGAGGTGACCATGATTTCTGTATCGGTGTTATTGATCACCAGAGTGGAGTAATTCTCCTGCGCAACTGTTTGTATGTCGAGGATGTATTTGTCCATGGAACCGCCAATGATGTCACTGTAGGCGACAGAGGGGGTTCCTTGCTCCAGCAAATATTGCTGCGCTGCCGCCGCGATTTGCCGAAGGTTATTGGTGATCGCCTTCTCGCGTGTAATCTGACGCGCCTTGCTGAAGGCGGGGATGGCCAGAGCGGCCAGCAGGCCGATGATGACCACGACGATCATAATTTCCACAAGGGTAAACGCCCGCGTGGAATTTTGTGGGGTTTTCATGATGCATGGGAGTATGAATGATGATGATATTCGCCCGTAAATCGGGCGCAGCCAGCCAATCAGCCCATGACCACGGACTCAAGTCCAAGCGCCGGTTCTCCATCTTAAAAACGGGAATTTCACACCGGCGGCGCGGCCAATGGCTAACAGCCTAATTTATAATTCCTTAAGAAGCTGTAGCTTATTTCTTCGCCGATTTTGTCTTTCGCGGAGCCTTCTTTTGCCGCTTGGATGCAACAGCCAGTCCGACCACCGGCACCTCGACCGCATCCTTCCACAGGTTTTCCAGCGCGTAGTGTCCGCGCGCTTCACGCGAAAACACATGCACCATCACGTCAAAGGCATCCACCACGATCCAGCCGCTTTCCTGCGCGGATTCGATGCCTAAAATGCGTGTTCGCGCGCCGTCGAGCGCCTTCTCCAGTTCAATGCGCAACGCCCGCAAATGCGGCTCCGATGTGCCCGTCGCCAGCACGAGGTAATCGGTGATCGACGACTGGGCGCGCACATCGAGCACCTGCAGGTCCTCGGCTTTCTTCGCGTCGAGTGCCTGGCAGCAGAGCTGCACGAGTTTGAGGGCGGCGGGCGTTTTGGCGGATTTTTTCATCGGGTTAGCGATAGAGTCCCTTCTTCGTGATATAGACAACCGTCTTGTGCGGCACAAAGCAGCCGAGCGGCAGGCCACGCCGGACCCGCTCGCGCAACTCGGTCGAGCTGATTTCAAGCAGATGCCCGGCACAGCGGTGCAGCCGCAAGCCGGGTATTTCGGGCGGCGCCGCCACGGGATGTCCGGGACGTTCCAGAAAAATAAATTCGCTCAAGGCGGCGAGCTCACGCACGTCCTTCCAGCAGGGCAATTGGGGAAGCTGGTCGCCTCCGATAATCCAGAACAACCGGTCATGCGGAAATTGCGCGTGAAAATGGCGCACAGAGTCTATGGTGTAGCTCACCCCGCCCTGGCGCAACTCGTAGTCGGAAATTTCAAAACGCGCGTCCCCTTCGATTGCCGCGCGCAGCATTTCCAGCCGGTCCGCGGCGGAAGACTGCATGCCATGCGACTTGAGCGGCGCCTGGGCCGCCGGCACGAGGAAAAGCCGGTCAAGCTGGTGCTGCTCATAGGCATCCTGTGCGGCGCACAAATGGCCGAAGTGCACCGGATCAAAGCTGCCACCGAGAAATCCGATTTTCACTGGCAGCACGCTGGGCGCGCCTTCGACCGCGGGCAAGGTTCATTTCCAAGGCAAGGGCACGCCGGCGTGATTGACGCTCGGGCGCACGCTCATAACGATGGCCGCATGCCGTGCGCCCGGGTGGCGGAATGGCAGACGCTGGGGACTTAAAATCCCTTGGCCGCAAGGTCGTGCCGGTTCGAGTCCGGTCCCGGGCACCAGATCGGCCTTCACGGCAATCCTCCACTCGCAGCCAATTTCTTTCGATGCAGTCGCCAGCCAACAGCCGCCAGCACCAACAGCGCGCCCAAGCTAATAGCTGCGCCAAGTGCTAAGCTTGGTTCGAGATAATACATTTTAACCCGGCTTTCGCCCGCAGGTACACGCACGGCCCGCATCCAGACGTTAGCGGGAAGCACCTCGGCCGGCACGCCATTGACGGTCGCACGCCAGCCTGGATACCAAGCCTCCGCAACAATCAGGAGCGCCGGTTGCGGACTGCGCACATGCATCTCGATCGAATTGCGATGAAATGCATCGATGACTGTCTCGTTGCCGTCAACATCTCCAGCCGTCACCGCCGGGCCTGTGGCCGGTGCCTCGAGCAAAGCGAGTTTCATGGGATCAACGTGATCCCGCACCATACGTCGCAAGGCCGATGCCCAGTCAGGCACTTGTTCCCATGCATAAATCAAATAGGCCCGCTCCCCGGGATGCGGATTGAAGAAGAGGCCCCCTGGTGAACCGTTGCGCCAGCCTGCAACAATGTTCATGCCGGGAAATGGAAACGGTCCGGCACGATACGCATCATTCGATAAATAAGTGTTCTGAAGAAATTCCACCGGCAAGCCAGTGCCAGCATACAAGTAAGACCAAACCCGCATCGAAGTGAGTGCTCCATAGCCAGCCACGCTGCTAAAGCTATATTTGATGTCACCGCCGGCTTGCGCGAAGTAAGATGGCACAAACAACCGCGGCGGCACGCCATTGGGCAGGTAGAGGTTCTTTTTCTGCAATATATCGACCATCTTCGCTCCTGCATCGGCAATCTTCGCTCCTTTCCGGCTCACTCCACCGTGTTGATAGTAGGACCACATGTCCACAGCGCCTGCCGCCGAATTAATACATATCAAGGCAAGCAGCATGCTCCGGCCCGCTGGTCCGACCACTATGACTGCGCACCGGGAATGCCATACTGCCAATAACGCAAGCCCTGTCAGCAGAACCGCAATGACGAGCGCGCTATGGCCGGGCTCATCGCCAGCCCATATGACATAAGCTGTACCGGCCATCAGCAGGATCAATACGGCCATGGCCTTCCGCAAAGGCACCCTTCCATCTCTCCAGGCGATCACTGCAGCCATGAGAAGAGCCCAAACGGAAAAAGTGGCATAACGGCCCGGCACCCGGAATAGGCCCATTCCGGGAAGAATATGGAACATCATGACAAACAATGGCGTGCGCTGGCCGAGCGCCAAGACAAAGCCAACAGCGCCCATGAGCCATAAACCACGCACACGGACGTCGCGCCATCGGCCAAGGCCAATAAGACCTGCCAATGTGCAAATGACACCAATATGTAGATTTGAATCCGGCCAGCCTTCCATAATGGGCTGGGATACAAAAAAAGAGGTAAGCGAGGCCCAGCCCATGGAAAGATATGAGGAAAATCCAATACTTGGCTCAGTACGATTACCTTGCAGTGCGAGGTCTACGGTTGGCAGCAATTGCACTGCGCAAAGCAACAGAGCGAATGCGTATGCGCCCGCAAGCGCACCAAGGCATAATGCACAGCGCAGTGCGTTTTTCGGCCATGGCGATTCAAGATGCGCGCCCACGAGATAGAGGCTTAGCGCCACCCCGATGAGCCAAAAGCATTGAGGGTGCCCACCGAGAAAGCTTCCGCTCACCGCCACCACCAATGCCATCCAGTGCTGCCAGCAAAGTCTTTCTCGCAAACGCTCAGCGAGGTAGAAAAGGCACGGCCAGTAGGCCAGTCCGCAAAAATACCCGAGCAGGCCGCCTTCCAGCCGGCCAAGGACAGGCCCGCTGGCCAGCCATACAAACGCCAGGACAATAGCTGCAATGTGCGGCGCTCCCCAGCGCCGCGCGAGTTTGATGACAAAAAACGCCGCGAGCCAAAAATGAAAAGTGAGAAAGCCAAACAATGCCGGCGTCTCCGGCAGTAGGATGAAAATCCAGTTAGGGGGATAAAATGTCGCGGTTTCACTGTCAGCCAGAAACGGCCGCCCCAATGCGATGTAGGGGTTCCATAGTGGCAATTCACCCGACAAAATTGTCGTACGCAGATAAAATTTATAAAATCGGTGCATTAACCGATAGTCCACGGCCTGGGTGATAGGCGGCTGCATGCCGAGAAGCACAATCGAGATAGCCAGTGCAAGTATGAACGAGATGCCCCCATCGCTCATCAGCCAACAGACGATGCGATGGCCACTTAACCTGGGTTGACTTTGCTCCATGTATGCGTGCGGCAGTTACAGAAAGACCGTTCTTTATCCATCCAAGGCATTCGCCAATAATCCGTCCCGCGTTTTCAATTTATAGGCCTGTTACTTCCAACGGGGAGAAAGCGCCGATAGCACTGCGCACACAAACCAAAATTAAAGCAGTGCATAAACCCCTTGTTGGCGAAAATCGCAATTTCGAGTCCGGTCCCGGGCACCACATATGAACCCTGACACCCCGGATGACAGTCGGACGACGATGACCGAAGCCGTGCAGGCATGGTCACCTTGTGAATTGCATCGGCCTGCGCCAGCGGTCTCACTTTCCTGCCATATGCCGCCGATCTTTTCGGCACTCCGGCCTGATGCACTCCGCCCATGAAATCCCCGCTGCTCGCCTCGTTTTGCCTGATGCTCATATTTGCGGGCCTGCCCGCCTTTGCTGAGGACCAACCGGTGACGATCAAAAATGCCGTGCTGCGGGTGCAGTATGATCCGGCCTCCGGCCGCTTTTCCGTCGCCACGCAAACATCGCCGCAGGCGTTTCTGACCGACGGACAGTTTGGCCCTGAGGGAGGCACCCCCTCGGTCGTGAACATCCAGCATCCGGTTTTCGGCACTGGCCAGGCGATAGTTGTCACCCGCGCGGACGGCGGCCGCGATACGGTCGAACTTTTCCCCGATCTGCCTTTCGCGCTTTTTCGCACCGCACTGCACAACGGCGGACCGGAAGCCAGGGTCATCCGCAGTGTCCAGCCGTGGCAGGCCATGGCCGGACTCGGCCGGCCGGCCGCCGAGCTGACGACGCTCGGCACCGGCGGCCTGCTGCCGCCCGGCAAAAATCCCGGCAGTTACGTCTGGCTCGCCCTCGCCGATCCGCAGAGCCGGCATGGCATCGTCGCCGGCTGGCTCACCGATGCACGAGGCAGCGGCATCGTGTTTTCCTCCGTTGAAAACAACCGCGTGCGGCTGGCCGCCCGGATCGACTATGGCCGCCTGCCGCTGGCCGCCGGCCAGACGGAGGAGCTCGAAACCTTCGCCATCGGCTATTTCGACGATGCACGGCTGGGCCTGGAGGCCTGGGCCGACGCGGTCGCCGCTGAACGCCATGTCCAGCTGCATCCGCAACCCGTCGGCTACTGCACCTGGTATTCCGAGCCCTATGGCGAAGCCGCCGACGAGCAGCACCTCGCGAAACTGGCCGATTTTGCGGCCAAAAATCTCGCGCCCTTCGGCTTTTCCGTCGTGCAGATCGACGATCACTGGCAGGCTGGCGTGTCCAAAAACGGGCCGAAGCGAAACTTCACCACGCACAACCCCGCCGGACCCTACCCCAGCGGCATGAAGGCCGCCGCCGACCATCTCCGCACGCTCGGCCTCACGCCCGGCCTCTGGTTCATGCCCTTCGCCGGCACCTCCTACGATCCGTTTTTCAAGGACCATCAGGACTGGTTCGTGAAGAACAACCAGGGCGAGCCCTATGAAACGCAATGGGGCGGCACGTGCCTCGATCTGACCAACCCCGGCGCGCGCGAGCACCTGCGCGACACGGTGCAGCGCATCGTGCACGACTGGGGCTTCCGCTACCTCAAGGTGGACGGGCTCTGGACCGGCACCGGCACGAAGCTCATGTATGTAAATAGTGGATACAAAGACGACGGCATGGGCGACGCCGTCTTCCATGATCCGGACAAGACCAACGTCGAGGCCTTCCGCGACGGCCTCAAGCTGCTGCGCGAGACGGCCGGCGGCGAGGCGTTCATCCTCGGCTGCAACACCCCGCAGAACATGCGGATCCTCGGCGCGGCGATGGGCCTGGTCGACGCGATGCGCATCGGGCCGGACAACAAGGCGAACTGGGAGAACATGCTGCGCGGCCCGACCTTCGGCTCACGCTATTATTTTTTAAACGGCCGCGTCTGGTACAACGACCCCGACCCCGTTTATGTGCGGGCCAGCGTGCCCCTTGAGCAATCCCGCGCGCTCTGCTCATGGGTCGCGCTCAGCGGGCAGCTGAATCTCAGCAGCGAGTGGCTGCCCGGCCTGCCGCCCGAGCGGCTGGACATCCTCAAGCGCACCATGCCCGGCCATGGCCTGCACCCGCGTCCCGCCGACCTGTTCGAGCAGGCCATCCCGCGTCTCTGGCTGCTCACCGACACCCGGACACCCGTTCGCCGCGATGTCATCGGTGTGTTCAACTGGGACGACACGCCGGCCAGGATCGATTACCCGCTCGACCGCCTCGGTCTCACCGCCGGCGTGCGCTACGCGGCGTTCGATTACTGGAAAAATGCTTCGGCTCCCGCCATGCAGGACCGGCTCCGGCTCACCGTGCCTCCACGGTCATGCGTGGTGCTCGCCGTCCGGCCGGAGCAAAGCCACCCGCAACTTCTCAGCACGTCGCGGCACATCACACAGGGCATCGTGGATGTACTGGATGAAACCTGGGACGCATCGACCAAGACCCTGCGTGGTCGCAGCAAGGTGGTCGGCAGCGACCCCTACGAGCTGAGAATCGCCGCCAGCCATGCCGCGTGGGCGGTCGACTCGGTTGAAATCGCGCCCACCGACCACAACGCCAGCGTCCCCGCCACGCTCAAGCAGGAACGCGATCTCATTCGCATCAAACTCGCCGCACCGGAAAGCGGCGAGATTGCCTGGGCTGTACGCTTCAAATAAGCAGGGGTGCCCCTGGGCCCCTGCGCACGCGCGCAGCTTCCCTTCCGCCACCATGCATCTCGATCGCGCCTCCACCCTCGCCCGCCTGCGCCAGGCGCAGCCCTTTGCAACCGACGTGCTCATCCTTGGCGGCGGCATCAATGGCGCCGGTCTTTTACGCGAGCTCGCGCTCAACGGGGTCGACGCACTGCTCGTGGACAAGGCCGACTTCGCCGCCGGCGCCACCTCGGCCTCGTCGCGCATGATCCATGGCGGACTGCGCTATCTGGAGAACGGCGAATTCCACCTCGTGCGCGAGGCACTCCATGAGCGCAATCGTCTGCTTAAAAACGCTCCCCACGCCGTCAAGCCGCTGCCGACGACGATCCCGATTTTCTCCCGCTGGTCGGGCTTCGCCAACGCCGCGCAAAAGTTTTTCGGCACCAATGAAAGCCCCTCCAAGCGTGGCGCGGTGCTCATCAAGGTCGGCCTCATGCTCTACGATCTTTTCGCTGGGCGCGACCGGGTGCTGCCCCGGCACAAATTTGCCTCGCGGGCCGCGGCCTTGCGCAAGCGGCCGCAGCTCCATCCCGGCATTGTCTGCACCGCGACCTATTACGACGCGTGGGTCGCACTGCCCGAGCGTCTCTGCCTCGAACTGATCGACGACGCCTGCGCGCTGCACCCCGGCGCGCTCGCACTTAATTATTGCGGTGCCATGCGCACGGAGGGCGGCGACGTCGTACTGAGCGAAACAGAAAGCGGCTCAGAGCTGCGCGTGCGGCCGCGCCTGGTCGTCAACGCCACCGGCGCATGGATCGATCTCGCCGACGCCGCACTCGGTCAAAAGAGCGCTTTCATCGGTGGCACCAAGGGTTCTCACCTCGTGCTCGATCACGCGGAGCTTTTCGCGGCCACGCAGGGGGAACAGCTTTTTTTTGAAAACGAAGACGGCCGCATCTGCCTGTTTTTTCCCCTTCATGGCAAGGTGCTCGTCGGCACGACCGACCTGCGCATCGACGATCCTGAGCAGGCTGTGTGCGACGAGCACGAGATCGGCTACATCCTTGACTCCGTCAGCCATGTCTTTCCCGCATTGCGTGTCGGCCGCGAGCACATCGTGTCGCATTTTTGCGGCGTGCGACCGCTGCCGCGCACCGCCGACGGCTTCACCGGCCGCATCAGCCGCAACCATCATTGCGAGGTTTTGCCGGCAACCGCCACGCGACCCTGGCCGGTTTACGCGCTCGTCGGCGGCAAATGGACCACCTTCCGCGCCTTCGCCGAACAGGTCGCCGACCAGCTCTTCGTTCAGCTCGGTCGCGCACGCCGTGCCGACTCACGCGATCTCGCCATCGGCGGCCGCGAACCCGAGCCAGATTATGCGGATAAAGCCGCGCTGAAAAAAATCCTGACGACCGAGGCCGTCGTGCATCTTGACGATCTCCTGCTGCGCCGCACGCCGCTCGCGCTCTATGGATTTTTAAACGAAGAAGAATTTTCCAAGCTGGCGGCGCTGGCCGCCGCCACGCTGGACTGGGACGCCGCGCGACTCGCCAGGGAGACGGTCCGCACGCGGCAGATTCTCGCCGAGCGTCACGGCATCCGAGGATAAATACCCAGCCCTGTTTGGCCAGAATTGGCTCGCGAGCCCCACTCCGCTTTGCCAGACCCAGCAGCTAACCCCTGTCTCCCATGACCCTTCGCAAACTCCAGTTGTCGGGCGCAGTGGCCTGCGCCGCGCTTGCCGTTCCATCGCTCCGCGCCAGTGAAACCGACATCAAAATCCCCGACCTGAATGCGGTATCGTTCTTTCATGGCGTGCTGAACGGGCCCGCCCTGCTCATGCTCGGTCTCGTGGTCTGCGCGATCGGGGTTCTTTTCGGCTGGTGGCAGTACGTGCAGACCAAAAACCTGCCGGTGCACAGCACGATGAGCGCCGTCTCCAACATCATCTGGGAGACATGCAAGACCTACCTCGGTCAGCAGGGCAAGTTTCTCATCGGGCTGTGGGGGCTCATCGCCATCTGCATGGCTTACTATTTCGGCGGGCTCACCCATCAGTCGGCCGGCAACGTCGCCGTCATCCTCGCCGCGTCGGTGCTCGGCATCCTGGGCAGCTACGGCGTGGCCTGGTTCGGCATCCGCATCAACACCGTGGCCAATTCGCGCACGGCCTTCTCCGCGTTGCGCGGCAGCCCACTCGCCACGCTGGCCATCCCGCTCCGGTCGGGCATGAGCGTCGGCCTGCTGCTCGTGTCGATCGAACTGTTTTTCATGATCTGCATCCTCGCGTTTCTGCCGCGTGACTTGGCCGGGCCATGCTTCATCGGCTTCGCGATCGGTGAATCGCTCGGGGCCAGCGCCCTGCGCATCTGCGGCGGCATCTTCACAAAAATCGCCGACATCGGCGCGGACCTGATGAAAATTGTCTTCAGCCTGCCGGAGGACGACCCGCGCAATCCCGGCGTCATCGCCGACTGTACAGGTGACAACGCCGGCGATTCCGTCGGGCCGACGGCCGACGGCTTCGAGACCTACGGCGTGACCGGCGTGGCGCTCATCGCGTTCCTCGCCCTCGCGCTCGTGGCCAGTCCCGTGCTCTGCGCCACGCTCATCGTCTGGCTCTTCGCCATGCGCATCCTGATGATCCTGACGTCGCTCGCCAGCTACCTCCTCAACGAGGGCATGAGCAAGCTCCTCTATGGCGGCTCAAAGGACTTCAACCTCGAACAGCCGCTCACCAACCTCGTGTGGATCACCTCCGTCGTTTCCATCCTCGTCACCTACATCGCGAGCTATCTGCTGCTCGGCGATCTCGCCGGCCATCCCGGTCTGTGGCTGGTGCTTTCGACCATCATCTCGATCGGCACGCTGGCCGGCGCCGTCATCCCGGAGTTCACAAAAGTTTTCACCAGCACCGAGTCGCGCCATGTGAAGGAGGTCGTGACCTCGTCGCGACAGGGCGGCGCATCGCTGAATATTCTGAGCGGTTTCGTGGCGGGCAATTTCTCCGCCTTCTGGCAGGGCCTGACGATCCTGATCCTCATGGTCGGGGCCTACCATTTCTCGCAGAACCCGGCCGTGCTCAGCCTGATCCCCGAGGACATCAAGTTCGCCGCGCCGATCTTCGCCTTCGGCCTCGTCGCCTTCGGATTCCTCGGCATGGGCCCGGTGACGATCGCGGTGGACAGCTTCGGCCCGGTGACCGACAACGCCCAATCAGTCTATGAACTTTCGCAGATCGAATCGCGCAAAGGAGTGGCCGACGAAATCAAGCAGCAGTTCGGCTTCACGCCCGATTTTGAAAACGCCAAATATCAGCTCGAGAAAGGCGACGGTGCGGGCAACACCTTCAAGGCCACGGCCAAGCCGGTGCTCATCGGCACCGCCGTCGTCGGCGCGACCACCATGGTTTTCGGCATCATCCTCATGCTGGAACGGGCCTTCGGCGGCGTGATCGACAAGCTCTCCCTCGTGCACCCCGAGGCGCTGTTCGGCCTGCTCATGGGCGGCTCGGTCGTCTACTGGTTCACCGGCGCCAGCACGCAGGCGGTCGTCACCGGCGCCTACCGCGCGGTCGTTTACATCAAGGAAAACATGAAACTCGACGCGGCCACCGCCTCGACCGAGGCCTCGAAGGAAGTCGTGAAAATCTGCACGCAGTACGCCCAGCGCGGCATGGTCAACATCTTCGTCGTCGTCTTTTGTTTCGCCCTCGCCCTCCCCTTTTTCAATCCCTACTTTTTCATCGGCTACCTCATCGGGATTGCGTTCTTCGGCCTCTTTCAGGCCATTTTCATGGCCAACGCCGGCGGCGCCTGGGACAACGCGAAAAAAATCGTGGAGGTCGAGCTGAAGATGAAAAATACGCCGCTGCATGCCGCGACAGTGGTGGGCGACACGGTGGGCGATCCGTTCAAGGACACTTCGTCCGTTTCGCTCAACCCGGTCATCAAGTTCACCACGCTCTTCGGACTGCTCGCCGTGGAAATCGCCGTGACCATGCAGGATCCCGGCATGAAGCACCTCATCGGCGGGACCATTTTTCTCGTCGGCCTCGTCTTTGTGTACCGCAGCTTCTATGGCATGCGCATCCCTGTGAGCGCAGAAGACAGCGGCGTGAGCAAAGCCACGCTCAGGAAAAACTGAGCCCGCGGCGCCCCCTCATCATCAAAAAGCGGGAGCTCCCTCCGCTTTTTTCGCTTCAGCGCCGCCTCCTCACGAGCTGCCGATGAGGATGCCGGTCAGGAACACCAGCAGGCCGCCGATCACGATCTGGAAAATGGCGGCCAGCAATGGTGTATCCATAAAACGGTTACGAATCCAGGCGATGACGACGAGCTCCACCGCGACCACCCCCACTGCGATGGAGGTGGCGGTGTGCATGTCCGGAATCAGGTAGGGCAATGTGTGGCCGAGGCCGCCGAGCGCGGTCATGAGCCCGCAGACCAGGCCGCGCAGGAGCGGCCGGCCGCGGCCGGTGAGGCTGCCGTCGTCGGAAAGCGCCTCGGCAAAGCCCATGCTGATGCCCGCGCCCAGGCTCGCCGCCAAGCCGACGGCAAAGGTCGCCCCGCTGCTTTTCGTCGCGAAAGCGGCGGCAAAAAGCGGCGCGAGTGTCGAGACTGAGCCGTCCATCAGGCCGGCGAGGCCGGGCTGGACGACCTGCAGCACGAACAGGCGGTGCGCCGTCGCCTGTTCCTCCCCACTGATTTCAGCGGAGGCGATTTTTTCGGCGATGCTCTCGTGCTTGCGCTCCTCTTCCGCGAGGTCGCCGAGAAGCTGGCGGATGCCGGCATCGGTCGCGCGGCGCGCGGAGGACTCGTAAAAGCGGCGCGTCTCAAGTTCCATCAAGGCGGCCTGCCTGCGCACAGCATTGAGGCCGAGCGGACGCACCAGCCAGAAGGAGTGGCGGCTGACGAAGCCCTTCACCTCCTGCCGGCGGATCAGCGGGATGTGTTCGCCAAACCGCTCGCGATAGAGCGTGAGCAAGCGGTGGCGGTGGCCGTCCTCGTCGGCGCGGAGCGCGGCGAATTTCCCGGCCTGCTCGGGGTAGCTTTCCTTCAGGCCATCGGCAAAGTCCGCGTAAATGCGCCCGTCCTCCTCCTCCAGCGAGATGGCGAGCGCGAGGATTTCCTTTTCGCTGAGGGAATCGAAGGCGCGCATGGCGGCGGGCTTCAGGCGACTTGCGGGCTGGGCAGGGCGCCCGGTTCGGCCGTGCAGGAGACCTTGAACTGGGTGGGGGCGACTTTGCCGAAGATGGTCGTGAGCGCGGCGTTGGCGGCATCGCGGCCACGGGCAATGACGACAATGTTTTCCGGCGCGATCTGATCGCTCGGGTCGAAGAGGCGCCAGGCGCCGCCGAGATAGGCCTCGAAGCAGGCGTGGAAATCCATCGGGTCGAGGCCGGCCGCATAGTTGCCAACATAACGGGCGGGGATGTTGAGCGCGCGACAAAGAGCGATGGCCAGATGGGTGTAGTCCCGGCACACGCCCTTGCGCAAGGTCCACACATCCCAGGCAGAGGTGCGCGAATCGGTGGCGCCGGGTTTGTATTCGAGATTGGCATCCACCCACCGGCAGATTTCGCGAACCTGCTCGGCGCGGCTCTCAATTTTGCCGAACAGCTCGAGGGCGATCTGCGTAAAGCGGTCGCTTTCGCAATAGCGACTCGGCAGCATGTAGGTCAAAACCGCCAGCGGCAGGCGGCCCGGGTTGTCCTGCCTGATCTCGGCTGGCAGCGGCGGGCGGATGATCTCGACCGTGGCGCTGTAGCGCAGCTCGAACGCCCCCGCGGGCGCATCAGCGCGAAGCACACGGTTGCCCTTGGAGGAAGAGACGCGCTCGGAAGGCACTTCGGGCGTGCACATGACGGTCTCGCTCAAAAGGCGCTGCTGCGCATCGGTATTGACGAGGATGTTAAAGGTGAAGTGGGCGCTCGGCGAAAGGATTTGATAACCGAGCGTGCAGCCGACGGTGAGGTTCATTTCGAACGGGCATCTTGAGGCAAAGGCGGCGCGCGGCAACGCGTTTGTGGCCGGCCGGCATGATGTGTTCCGCCTTGGCGCGGAAGCAGGTTTGCATGAAGTTCATCCCGTGCAAGCCGTCGAAATCCCCATCCTCCTGCACATGCAGCGCCAAGCCATCGTGGGGTGGCGCGATGAAGACGGGCTCGCGTACGAGGCTGCGCGAAAGATTCTGCACGAAATCCCCCTGCACTAGCCTGTCATGCCTTCGCTCGTTTTTTTTGCCCCGCTGTTTCTCCTCTTCGAGCTCTGGCAGCTCTTCATCAGCGAACGCTACCTCGGCATCAGGCAAATCGCCCGCGGCGCCGATCCGCGCGAACTGGGCCTGCGCGAGCTCACCGCGTTTTTCTGGAGTGCCGGCCTCGTATTCTACTGGCTGTGGATGTTCGTGCTGCTCCTGCAGCCTTTCGGCCGCGCCGAGGTGGCCTGCCTCGTTGCCGTCACCCTCATCGGCTTCTTGTTGCGCCGAAATTGCGGCCTGAAATGGGTGCTTGTTCTCCTCACCCTGGAGGGCGGACTGCGCATCGGCATGCTTGGTCGGATCTGCCTGTTGGCCTGGCGACGGCTGTGAACATAAAAAGTCCCCATGCCCTTTGCCGAAATCATCCGTCTTTCGCCCAATTGCGACCCGGCTCCGCCGCATGAGCGTCTTGGCGTGCTGTTTCACCACAGTGTTTCATCCTTCGCCGATACCATCGCCCGCATGCTCGATCCTGCGAGTAAGGTCAGCTATCATGTCCTGATTGATGGCGACGGAACGCGCTGCACGCTCGTCCCCGATGAGCACATCGCCTGGCACGCCGGCGCCTCGCAATTTCTCGGCCGCACCCGTTGCAATGACTTCCTGCTCGGCCTCGCCTTCGCGGGCGACATCCGTGTCGCGCCACTCACCGAAGCCCAGCTCGCTTCCGCCCTCGAATGGCTGACACCGCGCTGGATGCGCCATGGGTGGACGGCCGAGCGCATGATTGATCACCGGCAGGTTTCGCCCGGCCGGAAGGACGATCTCGCCCCGGGCGAATGGCTGCGCCTGCACGCGGCCATCGCCGCGAAATTCACCTGACGAACCTCACCGGCCGAAACGCCGGGATTCCATCTTGGGCGCGGGCTCGCCGAAGGATTGCCGGAAAAATTCCTGCGCAGTCAGCAGCGCCTGCGCGCACCGGCCATAGTCGCCGGCCCATGAATTGGGCAGGGACACGCGGCGGATGATACCGCGGCCGATTTTATCCGGCGCCTCCGCATCCAGCGCCAGTTCCATCGTGAACCGCGGTTCGCCGACGTGCACCACATAGTGGCGTGCGCATCCACTTTCTCTTCGCTCAATACGCATATAATGAGAGAAGTTCACCTTGGAGGAACATTGTAACATATATCATCCCATACACAACTTTCTTTTCAATATACCTTTGGCCTTGAGAAAATCGCGGGGCGCCGCAAAAAACTCTGCCAACGCCGCGCGCCATGCCCTTGCTTCCAGCTGACACCCCGCGCCTTCCGAAATGGCCCTTTCTCGCCGGCGATGCCGCGCTGCTCGCGATTGCCTTCGTCATCGGCAGCCAGGCCCGCAATCCATTTGCGGGTGCGCCGCTTATGCTCATCGTCGCCAGTGTCGCGCTCGGCGCAGTGCTCGCCGCGACACCCTTCATCAGTGATTATGCGCGCAAACAGGATGAGGCTTTGGATGAGCGCCAGCGTTCGCTTGAGGCCCTGGCCCGCACCGTCGCCACCTCCGCCGAGCAAATCAGCATCGCCACCGCCAGCCTGCATGGCCTCGCCGAGACCGCCACCAAAAATCTCCAGCTCGCCGAACAGCTCCCTGCCCGTCTTCAGGAGAAAATCGGCGAGGTCAAATCCCTGCGCACCGCCGAAAATGCACAGCTCGAAACCACGGCCAGCCATATCCGCCAGGCCGCAGCCGAACTTGCCAGGCTGGAGACCGTCGCACAGAAAAATCTTTCGACCGCCCGCGCTGAACTGGATGTGAAAGCCGGACAGGTCTTCAGCCAGCTTGACGCAAAAATCGCTGTGCTCGCCGCCTTGGTTGAAAAATTTTCGGCCGCCCTCGCGGCATCGGCCACCGAAAAACCCGCGTCTGCCCGCATCGCTCATCGTGAAGAACCGGAGTCCCCGGCCGTCGAACCTGTGGTGATTCCGCCAGTCGTCGAAGAAAAGCCGGCGGCCACGGAAGCCATTGTGGCCGAACTGGCTGCGGAAGAGCCAAAAATGCCGCGCAAGCGCGCACCGAAAAAGCCCAAGGCGGAAAATCCCGAACCCGCGCTTAATCTGGAAATCGAGACCGCTCCACCGGAGCCAGTGGCCGCGCCTGCAAGCGCCGATGAATTCTCCCAGCCGTCACCCGATGAGGCCGCACCGGTGTCGGCGCTTTCCGCCGACGGCGCCACCCGCCTGCTCGTCACCGCCTACATCGGCATCGGCAACAAACTTTTTCTCCGCGGCGCAGGCCCGGGTTTGAATTGGGACCAGGGCGTGCCGCTGCAATTTGTGTCCATCGGCAAGTGGCGCTGGGAAACCACCGACGCCACAGCGCCCATCCAGGCCAAGCTGTACAAAAACGACGGCGTGGAATGCGCCGCCCTCGGCACGCTCACGATCGAGCCCGGCCAGCAGGCAGAAGTGACCGCGGTGTTTTGACTGGGCGGCTCCCCATCCTAAACGCTCAGTAATGCGGCGGACGCTCGTCCTGCTCCACCGCCTCACCGGGTGCAACCGCAGCGGAGGGGCGTTCGCGGAGCTGCTTTAGCTCGACGCGAAGACGCGCGATTTCCTCGTGCAAGGCGAGCATGGCCTTGTCCTGTTCGGTGACATGCCGCTCCAGCCAGGCGAGGCGTTCCTCGAGCCGGTCAGTGCGTTCGCTTGGCATGGGGCGCGGCAGCCCGCTCGGCGCGCATTTTTTCCAGCTCGGGCATGATCACGCGCTGGTAACAGTCGGGACAGACCGAGTGGCTGAAATCGGTACCCGTGCGCTTGTTGATGTAGGCCTCGATTTGCTGCCAGTAATTTTTGTCGTCGCGGATTTTTTTGCAGTAGGAACAGATCGGCAGGAAGGCCTCGAGCTGGCGCACCTGCGTCGCGTAACGGAGAATACGCTCGGCCACGCGGAGCCGCATCCACAGATTCTGCGCGTCGAGCGGCTTGGTGAGAAAATCGTCCACCCCGGCCTCGCCGGCCGCGCGCTGGTTCTCATCGCTGGCGGTGTTGCCGGTCAGAAGGATGAAATAAACGTAGTCGGTATCCAGGCTGGCGCGGATGCGGCGGCAGAGGCCGAGGCCGTCGAGGTGCGGCATGGTCCAGTCACTGACCACGACGCGGATGCCGCCGGCCTGAAGAAGGGCCCATGCCTCTTCACCATCGGAGGCCTCCACTACCTCATGACCGAGGCGGCGGAGCAGTTGGCGGAGTATTTTGCGGGCGACGGCGTCGTCCTCAACGGCGAGAATGTTCAAGTGTGAACCTTTCTTTCTCAAGCGTAAGCGCTTTCGCGAGTTGGGCAAGCTCTGGTTCCAGTTTTCCGATGAGGCCCGAGGCCGCCTTCAGGTTGCCGCTGCGGGCGCATTCCTCAATTTGCTGGCAAAGGGCTTGCAAGGCCCGGCCGCCGAAGTTGACGCACGCCCCTGTGACGGTGTGGGCCAGCTGCGCGGTGGTACGCGCATCGCCGGCCGCATAGGCTGCCGCCAGATCCTTGAACCGTTTCGGTGTTTCCGTGAGAAAGAGGTCGATCAAATCGACAAGGAATTGCGGATCGGCGGCGTCCTGCAGGCTCTTGAGATGCTCGAACTGGGCGAGATCCATGATCACCGGACCGGCCGAGGCGGGTGCGCCAACCCGGGTGCCGGCAGCGGCGCGCTTGGTGCGCACATGCTCAAGCGCGGCCTTGAGCTCTTCAAAGCGGATGGGCTTGCTGACAAACTCGTCCATGCCGGCGGCGAGGCATTTCTGGTGGACACTGTCCATCGCATAGGCGGTGACCGCGATAATGGGCACATGGCGGTCAAGATTGGGCACATGCCCGGCCCGGATGCGCCGCGTGGTTTCATAGCCATCAAGGACGGGCATCTGGCAGTCCATGATGATGACGTCGTATTTTTGAAGCGCCAGCATCTCCAGCGCCCGGGCTCCATTGCCTGCCACTTCCACCCGGTGGCCGAGCTTCTCCATATGGCGCTGGGCGACTTTTTGGTTGACGGTGTTGTCTTCCACGATGAGCGCGCGCAACGCAGGCGCACGCTTGATGGCCAGTCGTGAAGCCGTTTCGCCTGCCTCCGTCCCGGTGGAGGTGGGCGCGAGCACACGGGTGAGTGTCTGCTCAAACTGCAGGTGCCGCACCGGCTTGACGAAAAATCCGTCGATCCCAAGGGCGCGCAGATCGTCCGCCTCGGAGAGATGGCTGGCGGAGGTGAGCATGACGAGCTTGGTGTTGCCCAAGGCGGCATGGGTGCGAATTTCCCGCGCGAGGGCGAGACCGTCTATGCCGGGCATCTGACGATCGAGCAGGGCGAGATGAAAAGGCCGGCCCTCCCGCGCCCGGGCACGCAAGCGCGTGAGGGCGTCCCCGGCGTCCGCCGCCGTTTCAACGGCGATTTTCATTTGTTCAAGCTGGGCGGCAATGATGCGGCGATTGGTGGCGTTGTCATCAACCACGAGGGCGGTTGTGCCGGGGGGAATAGCCGTCCGCACGGCCGGCACCTCCGCAAAAAGCTTGGGCAGCGAGAGCTCGAACCAGAAGGTTGAGCCGCGGTCCGGATTGCTCTCCAACCCGATGCGGCCGCCCATGAGCTCCACCAGATGGCGCGCAATGACAAGACCGATGCCGGTGCCTCCATATTGACGGGTGGTGGCGCCGTCCGCCTGCACAAAGGGCTGGAAAAGCTGCCGCTGAGCTTCGGCCGTGATCCCGATGCCGGTATCATGGACTTCCAGCCGAAAGGAGAACATTTCCGGCGTTTCCTCAAGGCTCATGACCCGCACAAAGACCTCGCCATGCTCGGTAAACTTGATGGCGTTGCCGACCAGATTGGTGATCGCCTGACGGAGGTGGCCGGGATCACCGCGCAACAACGTGGCCGAACCGGCTGAAAATTCGCAGGCCAGCTCGAGGCCCTTGTCATGGGCGCGCTCGCTGAAAAGCGCCAGCGTGTCCTCGACCAGCGTGCGCAAGTCGAACTCAATGGCTTCAATCTGAAGCTTGCCCGCCTCAATCCTGGCCAGATCCATGATGTCGTTGATGACGCCCAGGAGCGCGTCGGCACTTTTCTGGACGATTTCGGCCAGCTCGCGCTGCTCGTGGGTAAGCGTCGTGTCGAGCAGCAGCCCGGACATGCCGATGATGCCATTCATCGGCGTGCGGATTTCATGGCTCATGTTGGCGAGAAATTGCGCCTTCAAGCGCGAGGCATGGACGGTCTCATCATGCGCAGGGGATAATCCTTCCTGCTGGCGCTTGCGATCGGTGATGTCCGTGAGCGAGCCGACATAGCCGGCAAAAGTGCCGTCGGGCAGGTAGCGCGGCACGCCGATATCCATCATCCAGCGATATTCGCCGTCACGGTGGCGGAGGCGGTATTCGATCTCCTGCCGGCTGCGCTGATGAAGGGCGTTCACAAAATAGGCGTGGGCACGCTCACGATCCTCGGGATGCACGCCTTCGAGCCAGCCATCGCCACATTCCTCCGTGAAACTGCGGCCGCGGAAATCGAGCCAGCCTTGATTGATAAAGGTGCCCTTGCCTTCCACATCGGTCACATAGATCAGCGCCGGCGTGGCATTGGCGATGAGACGGAAACGCTCCTCGCTTTCGCGATGTGCGTCCTCGACCCGTTTGCGTTCAAGAACGTAGCGGATGGCGCGGTCCAGCAGCGGAGCGTTAATTTGCTTTTTGACCAGATGGTCGACCGCCCCCGCATCGCGCAAAAGCTCATCGAACGCGCGATCGGCGCGAACCGTCAGGAAAATGAAAGCCGCACGACTGCCGCGGGCCAGCGCCTGCCGGAGCACGTCGAGGCCCGACATCCGGCCGAGTTCCTGGTCGATCAGAATGACATCATGCCGGCCCTCCGCGATGAGGCGTAGCCCATCGTCGCCGCTCCGCGCCCAATCGATCAGATAGGTCTGCTCGACAATTTCAGCCAGATGGCCGCGGGTGGTGAGATAATTGCCCTCATTGTCATCCACCAACAGCACGCGAATGGGCGCGGCGGTTGCCATGATGCGTTCAGCTGGTGATGGGGATGGCCTTGAACATGGAAGTTGCGCGAATTTCGCGCAAAACCTCGCGGCCATCCCTTTTCGGCGGATTGAAATCAAGCCGCCAGGAAGACTCTTTGGCCGCGCAAAAATCACCCCTCAGCCTGCTCCTTGCGAATGCTTCGCGCATAAGCACACGATCGTCAGGATCATCATTCACCATCAGAATCGTGCTAAGCTTGACTGGACTCATGCGCTGGAAGGGCAACGGCCACTTATATATGCGCTTGCCGGAGATTCAAGACCGGGCTGCTTGAAGGAGCAAAATCATTATGTAAATAAATCGTTAATTCTTGATTTATCCCAGTAATCCCCGCAAAGCTGCCGCGTCATGCACTGGCTCCCGGCAGGCGAAATTTTCGCAGACGTAAGCCGTTGCCTGACCTTCAATCGGCCGCATCGCGGCCAGCTCCGGCGCCCGTTGCGCCAACCATGCCTGGCCCTTGCCCCCATCAGCACAAAGCAGCGCACGCCGCGGTCCGGACCGTTCATGCAACACAGCGGCCATCCGGCGAAAATCCTCCGCGTGCGGATCGCCCGCCAGCACTACCTGCCGCGGCGGTTCGAGCACGAGTTCGAGCGCGCAGAGCATCTGCGGCAACGCCTGCGGCGTATCCAGCCACTGGGCACGAAACCCTTCCAATGTGAACATCGCGCGCTCGCGAAAGTCGCTTCGCTGCAACATCGTCGCAAGCCGCAGCAGATTCAACGCCGCCACGCTGCTCGGCGCAGGCTCCGCGCCGTCATAATCCTCCTTCAGCCGCAGCACGAGGCTCGCGTCATCCGCGCGCGAATTGAAATAACCGCCGCGCACCGCATCAAAAAAGAGTTCATCCATCTTTTCCTGCAGCCGCTCCGCCCATTGCAACCAGCGAAGATCGAACGACGCCTCGTACAGATCGAGCAATCCCTGCACCAGAAAAGCGTAATCCTCAGCGAAGCCTTCAGCCGGGCCACGGCCCTCGCGCCACGCGCGGAAAAGCACGCCGCGCCCTTTATCGAAAAGCTCCTGCTGCATAAATTCCGCTGCCCGTCCTGCGGCGGCGAGCAGGACATTATCGCCGAGAATCTGCGCGCCGCGGGCCAGCGCGGAAATCATCAGCCCGTTCCACGCCGTGAGAATCTTGTCGTCAAGATGCGGGCGCGGGCGGCGGGCGCGCGCCACTTGCAGCCGGGCCAGTGCCGCAACCAGCTTTTCATTGGTCATCTCCAGCGTGAGCCCGAGTTCACGCGCGGTAATGGCAAGCGGCTGCCGCTGGGCCAGAAGGTTTTTACCGGAAAACTCGCCCTGCGGATCCTGTTCCCGCGGCACATTGCCAGCATCGAGCACGCCGAAATGCGCAGCGACGAGGCCAAAATCACCGTCCAGCACGGCCCTCAACTCATCCGCGCCCCAGAGATAGAACACGCCTTCCGCATGCTCCCCGCCACCAGCGTCGAGAGCACTGTCGGCATCCTCGGCCGAAAAAAATCCGCCCGCGGGATGCGCAAGGCCATGAAGGCAGTAATCAAAGATATCGCGCGCGGCCCAGGCATGGCGCGCATCGCCGGTGGCTTGGTGTGCCTCGAGAAAATTCAAGGCGATCTGCGCTTGATCATAGAGCATTTTCTCGAAGTGCGGCACGAACCAGCGCTCATCCACGGAATAGCGGTGATAGCCGCCACCCACGTGGTCATGCAGGCCGCCCTGGGCCATTTTTCGCAGCGTGAGCCCGATCATCTGCAGGGCGGTGCGGCCGGCCTCGGAATCGGTGCCTTGCAACGCGGCGCAGCGGAGGAGGAAATTCAGCCCGCTGGCGCGCGGAAATTTCGGTGCACCGCCAAAGCCGCCATGCTGCTCATCGAAGGTTTCATAAAAATGCCGAAACGCGCGCTCGAACGCTTCGCCGGCCGCTGCGGCGAGCGACATCTCCACCGGCGGAGCCGCGGCAGTGCGGCCTGCGTGCGCCCGCAGGATTTCAACAGCGCGCGCACCCTCCACCACGAACTTTTCACGCTCATCAGCCCAGCCGCGCACAAGGGCTCGCAGCACACTCGCGAAACCCGGCCGGCCGTGGCGGTCTTCCGGCGGAAAATACGTGCCGCCGTAAAACGGCTTGAGCTCCGGCGTAAGCCACGCGCTGAGCGGCCAGCCGCCATGGCCGGCCAGCGCCTGCACGTAGGTCATGTAAAGGCGGTCGACGTCGGGCCGCTCCTCCCGGTCGACCTTGATGGAAATGAAATGCGCATTGAGCAGCGCCGCGATGTCCCCGTTTTCAAACGACTCATGCGCCATGACATGGCACCAATGGCACGTTGAGTAGCCGATGCTGAGGAAAATCGGCTTTTGCTCCGTCCGTGCGCGGGCGAAAGCCTCCTCGCCCCAAGGCAGCCAGTCTACAGGGTTGCCGGCGTGCTGCCGCAGATAAGGGGATTTCTCGTGCGCGAGGCGGTTGGGCATGGCGAAACTGTTAGGATAAAGGCGCTGGAAGGCAAAAGGCACGAAGCCCACTAAAAACAAAAAGACCGCGGGCGGCCTGCACGCGGTCGAATTTGTGCGCCGGGGATATTTGCACCCCGGCACTGGAATATTTCATTGTCCGAGCAGCCACGCAAAGATGAGCGGTGCGACGAGGGTGGCATCGCTCTCGATGATGAACTTCGGTGTGTTCACGCCCAGCTTGCCCCAGGTGATTTTCTCGTTGGGCACGGCACCGGAATAGCTGCCATAGCTCGTGGTCGAGTCGCTGATCTGGCAGAAATAGCCCCACAGCGGCACTTCGTCCCGTCCGAGGTCCTGATGCAGCATGGGCACGACGCAGATGGGGAAATCGCCCGCGATGCCGCCGGCGATCTGGAAGAAACCGAGGGAACCATGGCCGCCACGCAGCGTTTTCGCGCTCTTAGTATACCAACCGGCCAGCGTCGTCATGTACTCAATGCCGGTGCGCACGGTGTGGACGTTCTTCACATCGCCACGGATGACAGCGGCGGCATACATGTTGCCGAGCGTGGAATCCTCCCAGCCCGGCACGTAGATAGGCAGGCTTTTTTCGCTCGCGGCAATCATCCAGGAATTTTTCGGATCAATCTGGTAGGACTTCCTCAGTTTCCCGCCGCGAAGAATCTTGTACATGAACTCGTGCGGAAAACAGGGCTGGCCCGCCCGGTCAGCGGCCATCCATTCCTCCAACACCGCGGTCTCGATGCGACGCATGGCTTCCATTTCGGGAATGCAGGTATCGGTCACGCGGTTCATGTGACGGGCGAGCAGCGCCTGCTCATCGGCGGCCGTGAGATCGCGGTAGCCCGGCACCCGTTCGTAGTAATCATGCGCAACGAGATTGAAGATGTCCTCCTCGAGGTTCGCCCCCGTGCAGACAATGGCGTGAACCTTGTCACGGCGGATCATCTCGGCGAGCGAAAGGCCGAGCTCGGCGGTGGACATCGCGCCGGCCAGCGTCACTAGCATCTGGCCGCCCTTCTGAAGGTGGACCTCATAGGCCTTGGCGGCGTCCAGCAACGCAGCGGCGTTGAAATGCCGGTAGTGGCGCGCGATGAATTTCGAAACGGGGCCCTTCGTTTTCGCGAGGGCGGCATTCACGTCTTCCGGGCGGATCTGGGCGCGCTTGGCTTTCTTCATGCAAAGACAAAAAAGCGTGACGCGCCGATTCGCGACAAAAATTATCGGCGTCGGCCGGGCATAGCCCGTCCGGAAACCTCAACCCCAAGCTCCCCTTACTCGTCCTTTTTTCCGCTGAAAACAGCCTTGGCCACCTCGAAGGGTGCACGGGAAAACGATTTGACGGCAGAAGCCGCCGCACCCAGCGCATTGGATGAAGCTTGCGGCGGAGGCGGCGGAAGAGCGTTGCGCTCCTCGATCTTCGCCATGAGATCCTTGGCCTTTTCCTCGCGGCGCTTCAAATCCGTCTGGTGCTCGGCAAAGAGGAGCTTTTCATCACGAAAATTGGCGCGCTCGGCCTCAAGCAGCTCGGTCGCCCGCTGAAGTTTCTGCCAGGCGTCCTTAAGCGCCGGGTCGTCCGCAAAGGGCGAGGGTGCGGACGGATTGCGCGCGCTGAACCAGAGCACGCGGTCGGCTTCAAGTTGCGCCTGCACCTGACGAAGGCGAACCTCGTAGTCGCGCAGATTCTTTTCCTGTTCGCGGAGCAGATCGAGGTCGTCGTGCCAGCGCCGGCGTTCCCGGGCCAGCCTGACGGTTTCGTGCTGGAGGCGGGCCGCCTCCTCGCGCAGGCGGTCGTCCTCCTGATGCAGCTGGGCACTCCAAGTTTCGCGATCGGCCCGCTCCTTGACCACTTCGTCGTCCGATTTGACTGCGACGCGGCGACGTTCTTCTTCCAGCGCGGTGCGCTCGCGCGCGATCTCCGCCCGGGTCTCCGCCAGCTGGCGGGCCTTCGCATCAATCGCCGCCTGGGCCGCTGCTGCAATTTCAAGCTGGCTGTGGAGTTCCGCCGATTCAACTTCAAGGCGGCTGGCGTCGGCCAGTTGCGAGAGAAGTGTCTTCAATTCGGCCTCGATCGCGGACTTCTCAACCTCGATGCGCGCATTTTTGGCCTCGAGCAGGGCACGCTCCTTGGCGCCGCGCAGGAGCTCAGCCGGGAGATCGCCGACGGAATGGTCAGGCGAGTCGGGACCATCCGTGGCATCACGTCCCGTCATGCGGTCGAGCGCCACCTCGACCTCGGCCAGCTCGGCCGGCGTGACACCCTCGGCATCGGCCAGCACCGGAGCGTCGGGATTGAAGATCGTGGCGACGCGACGGGCAACCTTCGTAAGATCACCGTGTGACATCACGTCGGTCACGCCCACGCGAATGCCCTTGACGATGATGGACAGCTCAAATTGCTGAACGAACAAAATGATCGGAACCGTCGGCTGAATTTTCTTCAGCAGCTCCACAAAGGAAAAATCACGCGTGCCCGAGAGCTCATAGTCGATGAGCGCGAGATCGAACCATTCGTTGCGAGCAGACTCGGTGGCGGCTTCAACCGAGCCAAAGGCGCGCAGGTCGTAGCCGGCGTCTGCCAGGAAGAGCACGAGGCGGCGCCGGATTTTTTGGTCACCGTGCGCAATGAGAAGTTTTTTCACGACATTCATGACGATCTTCGAAAAGGAAATTTGAGTGCCTGTCATAATAGACGGCACAAATAATTTTTCGCGACGGTGAATCCACCATGGCCCGAGGATTTACCCCTTGTTTACGCCACATGCCGCCGCCGGTTCATTTCGCCGTGCAAACATCCGTCAATTTTTTTTGAAACATGCATTTGGGCCGTCCGCGTGATGCAAAATTTCACACCGCGCAAAATTTTTGCAGCGGCGCAATTTTGCGTTTGCAGCATGCAAGGCACGATACGCTGCCAGAAAATCTGCAAAGAGCCGCCCGCATTTCCGGCGCGCAACCCGGGCCGGAAAATCCGCAGCGCAATTATTGCGCACGTGAAAGTCTTCACGCGGTTTGGCCGATGGCCCCAAACGCACGCGCCGACAGCGCGAAAAAATTGCGCAGGGTTCTCTGCCGGAAGGTTGGTTAATGCAGTTTGCGGATCGATTTTGATCGATGGGCCGGACTGTCGCATTTGACACCGCAATGTCACCCCGCCGTCGCACACCCGTTACAAACCGCGGGCAGATTCATAGGGTGAACACCTGCAATCACGCATTCTGCAACTATAAACATTATCTGCTCCTCACAGCATTTTTAGCCGCAAAGGCCGCACTCCCCGGGCAGACCGAACCTGAAAATCCCAAACCCGATGATTCCAAGATCGTCCGCCTCCAGGACTTTGAAATCTCGGCCCCCCGCACATCCGCCCAGACGATGGCGCCCACGGAAAGCCCTTTGACCACCCTTCAGCCCCAGTCGTCGATCAACCTGCAGACCATCCAGAACAGCATCGCACCGACGGCCGACTACGCGATGATCGCCAACCTGGCGCCAAGCGTAAGCAATTTTTCCACGAACGGACCGGGTCTGAATGAATCGAAGCCCATTCTCCGCGGTTTTTCCGACGGCCAGTACAACGTCACCTTTGACGGCATCCCTTTCGGCGATGGCAATGACTTCACTCACCACACTACGAGCTATTTCCCAGCCAAGCTGATCGGTCGGGAAGTGATTGATCGCGGCCCGGGCACTGCCAGCACCATCGGCATGGCCACGTTTGGTGGCACGATTGCGATGTTTTCCAAAGACCCGCTTACGACGCCAGCTTTCATTCCCACACTCAGCGACGGAAGCTACCATACCCAGTTGGCGCACTTCGAATTCAATACGGGCCTGCTGCCGAAGGCCAACAACGCCTCCGCCATTGCCAGCTACCAATACATGACTTCCGACGGCTACCGCACTTTCGGGACACTGCGGCGCAACACCTATTTCATCAAGTACCTGCAGCCGGTGGGCAAGCAAACCACTCTCACCTTCCTCGGGACATACAATAACATCAAATTCAACAATCCCAATGACGCGAACCCGACCCAGCAGCAGATCTACACCCTGGGCCGCAACTTCGGCCAGACCAACAACCCACTCGATGCCAATGGCGACGACTATCAGCGCAACCACCAGGAAAAGCATGCGGACATGGAATACATCGGCCTCGACAGCGATTTGGGGTCAGGCTGGAACGTCCACGACAAGGTCTACACCTTCAATTACAACAACGTCAGCCACGAGTCTCCGAACACCAACTCGGGTCCGTCCAAGAAGGACTTTGGCGGACAGGTAAAAGTAAACGTCGTGCGCGCTTACGGCGATTATCTGGCCGTCACGCACGACGACCAGATCGGCACCCTCAAGACCGGCGTGTGGTTCGACTACCAGCACGGACCGCGCTACAATTATTTCTACGATGAAACCAACCCCGCGGCCGGACCGGTGGTGCAAAACAACATCCTCGATGTGAACCACGCCGGCTCCAACCATGGCTATGCCTGGAACATGCATTATTGGACCAGGACCTGGCAGCCTTACGCCGAGTATGAGTGGCATATCACGCCCGCCCTTTCGATTGATCCCGGCCTCAAGTACCTGAGCGTCAACCGCTCGATGCACGGCCCGGTCAACCAGGACAAGGAGGTTCAGCCCTTCTCCTTCGACCAGACCTATTCCAAGGCACTGCCGCTGGTGTCGGCCAATTACCTCATCACCCACGACTGGTCAGCCTACGCGCAATACGCCCAGGGTTTCCTCACGCCCGCTCTGGCTGAATCCTCCGAGCTCAACGCCCAGCTGAACACGGTCAAACCCCAGCAGACGACGAATTACCAGCTCGGCACGGTGTACAAGACGGACCGGTTCAATGCGGACATCGACGGATATTGGATCAATTACAGCAATTTTCCGGTTCAGTTTTTAAATCCCGCGGAAGTCCCCGGCTCGCCCAATTTCGATTCCAACGACCTGGTTTATTTCAATGCCCGGGGCGCCTATTATTACGGAATGGAGGGTGAAGCGACTTTCTACATTGGCAACGGCCTCAGCGTCTTTGCCAATGGCTCGCGCAATTACGCCACCTACAAGGGCTCCAAGCGTCGCGTGGAAAACAATCCTCAGTCGACCGCCGGAGCCGGTCTGATCTATGATCATGCGGGCCTGTTCGCCTCCTTCATGGGAAAATACATCGGGCCGTACACGGTTTATTCCGGCGCTCCGAGCCCGGATGTTCCCCTGCCCGCCGGCTCTTTTGCTGCCGTTCAGGGTGGTTATACCCTGTGGGATCTTGCCTTGGGCTATGGCTGGAAACTCCCCGCCGGGAGTTTCATTCACAGCGTCAAGATCCGGCTCCAGGTGAATGACCTTTTCAACCGCCAGGTGCAGCTCTTGAAAGCACCGAAGGCAAACCCACTGAACAGCACTTACAGCGTCCTGACACCCCGCGATTACTTTCTCACGGTGTCCGGCCAATTTTAACCCTCAGCTTGCCCTCTCATGAACCAAGCCAAAATCCTCCCTGTTTTTCTGGTTTTTGCGCTGCTCGTGGCGCCATTTCGCGCCGCCGCGCAGTATCTGCCGGCCGGCCGGCCCGACGTGGTGGCGCTCCTCGCGCCACCGCCCGCCCCCGGCTCGGCCGAACAGGCGGCGGACTTGGCGGAGGCATTTGCGGTTTATTCCGCTCGAACACCGGCCGAGGAAGCTGCGGCCAAGGCCGAGTCAAAATTCACCCCCTTTGCGTTTGCCCGAGCTATCGGCCCATGGTTTCAGCCCGGAAAATTTCCCAAGACCGAAGCCCTTTTCCATGAGGTGGAGGCGGAAGCCGAAACGATTATCGATGCCGGCAAGGATTACTGGAAACGCCCGCGCCCATACACGACTGACCGGCGTTTCGTGCACATCACGCCGGAGAAAAGCTTCAGCTATCCCAGCGGTCATTCGACCCGCGCCACCGTCTTTGCTCTGGTCTTCGCCGAGCTTTTCCCGGCCAAGCGCGACGCCCTCCTCGCCATTGGCCGAGACATTGGCTGGCATCGGGTGCTGGGTGGCGCCCATTACCCAACAGATATTTACGCCGGCCGCGTGCTGGGACAGGCCATCGTCCGCGAATTTATCGCGAGCCCGGCCTTCCAGCACGATCTCGGAGAGGCGAAAGCCGAGCTGGCCGCCATGGCGGCTCAGCCCTGAGGCTCAGGCCGCCATGCTGACGGTTTCGCGCTGGAAGAAGAAATCGGCGATGGCTTCGTGGTCGAAGGCGAAATCCGTGGTGGCATTCCCGATTTGGGTCGCAACCTCGACCGCCCGGTCAGCCGCATTTTCCACCGGCTGGCCGAGATAAAGCTGCAAGCCATGGGCCAGCCCGTCGAACAGACCGGCTTCCGGCGACTGGTTCACGATGGTCAGCACCTGCTCGGCCTCGCCCAGCGCCGCGAGGCGGATGGACAGGTGCTCCACCAGGCGGGAGGAATGACGGCAGACTTCGGCGTCGGTGAAAAATGTCTTAAGTTCGGCAAGATAATATTCGTTGGTCGCATTCATGGTAGGTAGATATTTTTGAGTTTTAATATATGTCAGACGCGAGCGCCTATGACATATGTGTTATGCGCCATCATCGACCGTTTATCCAGAATTTACATACGTTTAACCCCTTTATAGGAGTAAGTTGATTGGGAACTAGGGGGGATATCACGGTCCTAACGCCATCAATTGAAAATTAAAGCCCGTCCGGCGCCCTCGACGCGACCACATCGAGACCAGGACCGGACGGGCTTTTCCCGCCACCACAACGATAAATTTTCAGGCCGCAGGCACGGCCGCGTCCACGAAACCGTATTCGATGCTGGCCTCCTCGTCCGCCGACGCCATTGCCGAATCAGAAGTGAATTCGAGGGAAGAAGCCTCCTGGTCGCAGGCAAATTCGGTGATCGCAGTGCCGATTTGAGTCGCGATTTCAACCGCCCGGTCCGCGGCGTTTTCCACCGGCAGGCCGAGGTAAAGCAGCAAACCATGGGACAGCCCCTCGAACAACTCCGCCGCAGGTGACTGCACCACCATCGTCTGCACCTGAGCCGCATAGCCCAGCGCCGCCAGGCGGATGGACAAATGCTCCAGCAGAGGAGAACAGTCATGGCAAATCTTCGCGTCGGCAAAGAATGTCTCCAACTCAGCGAGACAATGTTCGTGGGCCGCATTCATGGGAGGCAGTATTGCATTCATGGGAGATGATATGGTTGGCAAGCAAGTTAACGGGAATGCGCTCATAACGTCATATTATGTGAAGCCATAAAGTTTATAACGGCCTTAGGACCTGTATTTACACACGTTTAGCCTGTCTATATAGGGGATTCTCCCGTGCTATAGGTAGTATCCCGATTTGGAATAGGGAGGATATCACGGGTTACCTGCCCCGGCCACAAACGCGAGGGCTGAATCTGAAAGAGCAGCCTACGCATGGAATAACCCTGAACGGCACAGCCGCCCGCAGGCGGATCAGCCTGTGGCGCAACTCTGGCGCATTGATCGCCCTGGCGTGGCCTGCATTCAAGATCCGCCAATGCGCCTCTCTCTCAGCCGCTTGCAGCGAAGAGCTTCCTTTGCCTGTAAACTCCGCCGGACTCATGCCGCGCGCCGTTTGCACCCACTGCCCCCAAGTCGGCCAGACCTGTCTTCAGGCCGTCTTGGCGTGCATGCGTAAAAATTAGCCCATTCCCGGTCGGTGCGATGATCCATCTATATGCAAACCATGGGCATTTGAGAAAATCCCTTGGGAAGATTTCCCTAAATTCAGGGATTCCCCATTCTTTACGCCACGCTTCTGGCATTGCTTCGGGGGCAAAAACAAAAACTCGCCCGGCTTTTCAGTAGGGCGAGTTGGGCTAAAGATTAACTATGTGGCAGATAGACTAGCGATTGCTGATGGCATCAGCCACCGCAATGCCCTGAACGCTGTGAAGCACCCCGGGGGCATCGCGAAACTCTGGGTTGAAATCCTTCAGATTGGCATCAGCAACCTGAAAGCCTGCCGGGGCCGTGCTGCCCTGTGTGCGGGTGTTGGCGAAGACCGCCAAACCGAGCGAGAGCACCGCGGCGACAAAAGCAGGAAGAAGACGTGTGATTTTCATGGGATGATTTGGTTTCTGCGTAGCATTGTATCCCGAGAACCGTGATTCGCCCGGCGAAAGCCGGGCGAATCGTGTCGAAGTTTGCTCAGACGATGTGGTTGCTGTCGCCACCACCGCTGCTGCCACCGTCATCCGGCGGAAAATCGGGCGTGAAATCAGTCGTGTCATCCGCCACCTTGAAGGTGGAGGTGGCAGTGGTGCTGTTGGCACGGGCGTTGGTGGAAACGACGAAGCCGAATGAAAGGGCTGCGGCAAGAGCGAGGATAAGTGTAGTTTTCATAGAATTGAGTGAACGTCGTCAGAATATCAGCCCCCTACGGGGGCTGCCATGGGCGCGTTGGAAATCAGGTCGGGAAGATTTCCCGTAAATTTCTCGCCGACGTGGCACGCCTCGTGTTGACTCACAATCCCGCCGGTCTCCACGTCCGTGCCATGAAACCAGCCCGCCTTGTCATCGTCGAAGACCACACCATGGTCCGCCAGCTGCTCAGCGAGGCCGTACGCCTCGAGCCAAGCGTGCAGATTGCCGCCGCCGTCGGTTCCGTGGCCTCCGGTCTCAATGCCTGCTTCGAGCACAAGCCCGAGCTCGTCATCGCCGACTGGATGCTGCCCGACGGTTCGGGCATCGTGCTGGTGCAACAGGTTAAGGCCCGCCTGCCGCACACGCGTTTTCTCATGGTCACCTCAAGCGATCAGGAGCATGTGGTGCGCGAAGCAAGCGAGGCCGGCGTGCAGGGATTTGTGTTCAAGCGCGCTCCGCTGGAGATGTTCCGTGAGGCGCTCACCGCCGTGCTGGCTGGCCAGCGATTTTACTGCCCCGAAAGCAGCCGGCTGCTGCTCGCCGCGCTGCGGAATGGAGTCGACCCAGACCGGCCGCTCACGCCGCGCGAACGCGAAATCCTGCGCGCCGTGGCCAGCGGCCTGGGCACAAAGGAAATCGCCGGCCATCTGAATGTAAGCGCCAAGACCGTGGCCAACCATCTCGCCGCGCTAAAGGAAAAGCTCAGCATCCACGAAACGGCCGGCTTGGTGCGCTATGCCATCCGGCACGGCTTCGTCGATTCGCTCTGAAGCCCGCCGCGAAGGCTCAGGCATGCACCAGCCGCCGGTCCCGGCCCAGATTGATCGGCTCGGTCGAGGCTGATTCCACCGCCGCCAGCAACGGCGCCACCCGGCCGTCATCAGCCGCCTCGGCGGCAAACTGCAATTCACGGCAATAGCGCTGAAGCCGTCCCGCACCCAGCGTATCAGCGCTGTTCTTTAAGTAATGGGCGAGCGAGGAAAGCGCCATCCAGTCGTGCGCCCGCGCCGCACCGCGCAAGCCATCCACCACCCGCGGCGTCTCGCGCACGTAAATCTCGAGCAGCCGTTCGCGCAGCGGCCCATCGCATTCCGCCGTGTCTGCCCCCGCCGTAAGCCACACGCGGTGCGCCGCCGGCGCAGCCGATATCGCCTCGGCCAGCATCGCCAGCGCCATCGGCTTGACCAAAAAACAGTCCATGCCCTCCGCTTTGGCCCGGGCCGACTCCTCCGGCCTGGCGTCCGCACTCAACCCGATGATCCACGGCTTGCCACGCGCGCCACCCGGCGCGCGCAGCCGCTGCGCCGCCGCATGGCCGTTGAGCCAGGGCATGGAAACATCGAGCAAAATGACGTCAAACATGCGCTCGCGGCATTCCTCCACCGCCTCCAAGCCATCCTTGGCCTCGGTGACCTGCGCCCCGTGCCCGCGCAAAAATGTAACAAGCATCTCGCGCACCAGTGTGTTATCATCGGCCACGAGCACGCGCAATCCCGGCCACGCCACCTTGGCCGGCTCCACCGCGTTGCGCGTCCCCGAGGCCGGCTCGTCCGGCGAGCCAAGCGGAAGCCGCACGATGAAACTCGACCCGTGCTCCCCATCGCTTTCGACATGGACACTGCCGCCCATGGCTTGGCAAAGGCGCCCCGTCAGCGCAAGGCCCAGACCCGTCCCTTGCTCGGCCACATCACGCTCCAGCCGGACAAAGGGCTGGAAAATACGCTGCTGATCTTCCAAGGCGACGCCGGGGCCGGTGTCGATGATGGCAAATTCCACCCACGCGCCAAAACGCGCCCACACCGGCACCTCCGCATCCATCGCGAGCGACTCGCAGCGTTGCACCATCAGCTTCACACTGCCTTCCCGGGTGTATTTTACGGCATTGCCCAGCAGGTTCAGCAACACCTGCCGCAGACGCGCACCATCGCTCCGCACCAGCCCGGGCACTCCCGGATGCAGCGTGCAGAAAACCTGCAAGCCCTTGGCTTCCGCCCGCGGTCGGACGGAATCCACACACTCGTTCACGAGCGCATGCAGCTCGACGGTTTCCGGATTCAGGCGAAACGCACCAGCCTGCAACGCACCCAGATCCACCAGATCATTGGCCAAACGCAGCATGAGTCCACTTTGCCCGCGCAGGCTGGTCAGCAAATCCTGCTGATGCGAATTGAGCAGCGTCATCTCCAGCAGGTCGGTGTAACCGAAGATGCCCTGCAGCGGCGCACGCATTTCGTGGCTCACTTGGGCGAGAAATTCGCTCTTGGCCCGGTCGGCCGCCGCCGAATGCTCGGCGCGCTGCAACGCCAGTTCGCGCTCAGTGCGGCGCAACCGGTAAATCACTGCCAGCACCCACATCGCCACGCCGATCATGGTGACTGCCATCGATTGCAGCCGCGCCGTGGCAAACGAGGTGGCCCATAATGTCGCAGGCACGGTCATTGTCAGCCAGCCGAATGGCTGGCTGGAGGCCGTATCCACCACTGGGGCAACCGACGAAAATTGCGCACCCCATTCGTTACGGAAGGGGCCTTCAAAAAAGGCCGTTTTTTGAGCCAGAATTGCTTCATCAGCCGCCGTCGCATCGCGATAGATGACCCTCCAGGCCAGCTGTTTTGGCCGGTCATCATCAGCAACCAAAACGATGATTTTGCCGTCGCGGATCGTCGCAAAATAAATATAAACAACATCGTTGTTGGCAGCATGCAGATGCTGCAACTGCCGCCGCAAGATCTCGAAAGAAGGACTTAATGCCCATTGTATGCGCACGCCGGCCACCTGCCGGCCGTTATGCAAACGCCCCATGCGCATTTCGCCTAATTTCAGCTGCGGTCCGAGCGCAACACGCAGCGCGTCCTGATCAAGCAGCGCGGCAGCCGTGCGTGCGCGCAGCAACAAATTCTGCTCGAAGGCATGGCGGGCCTGCCGGCCGTTCGCTACGGCGAGAGCCAGGCCCAGCACGAGCCACACGACGAGAATGGTAAAGCCCAGCCGCAAGTCGGCCCGCCAGCGCTGCGCCGCAGATTCCGACGCATCGGGCGCAGCGCGCAGACGCTGAGCCCACAAGGCCGTGCCGAGCAATCCCGCCGCGAGGATGTGTGCGACCGCCGAAGGCAGCTCGAACGGCGAAAAATCCACCCAGCGCCGGCCATCACCCAACGCATAGGCGAGCGGGCCGAAGGTGGCCACGACCGGCAGCAGGGCCACGATCAGCAGGCCGGCCTTCATCCGGCGCAACTCGTGCGGCGGCAGGCCGCCCAGCACTCGCACCGCGGCGGCCGAACGGACGACAACCCACGCGCCGCCCACGGCTGCCAACGCCACTGCGAGGCCTCCTGGCACCGGTGCATTCATGCGGGCCACGCCAAAATAAACTGCGGCGATCACGGTCAGCGCGCGCCACAACTGCGGGCGCGACGGCGTCAGCTGTCCCGCCAGCGGCCACCACAAGGCCGCGATGCCGAGCGCCTGAACCAGGCCGAGGGCAAAATCCCATCCAAAGTAAGGCGCATGGTAATTGTTGGCGTAAAGCGCCAGCTCGATCGCCGACTCGACAAAGCCGGCGCCGGCCAGCCAGATGAGCCAGCCTTCCCGGCCTTCGCGACGAGGCCCGCGCCCCCACGCACCCACGAGCACCGCACACCACATCAAACCGGCAAGAAACCAACCGTAGTCCTGATGACTCGTCCAATCGATCAACTTTGGCAGCCAGTCGTTCATCAAAAAAGGTTGAAAGCTCTTTCAGTTTAAGCCTGCACATGTTGAAGGCAATACTGCTTGCAAACTTACGGCAAGATTGTGCCCCTCCGGCCGAAAATGTCCTCTGACCGCGCTTGCTTACCAAGAGAAATTTTACGCTTTTTTTGCCCTCTTCCGGTTGCAAATTGCGCATTCGTTATCTGGCAAATTCCTCCCTTCATGCCTATTGCCCGAAAAATAATTCAAGGCCAAAAAGCATCGTTCTCAAGCCCATGCGCTGCAAAAAACGAACCCCATAACCCATGCCGCCGCTCAAGATCCCTTCCATGGAATGGAATAAGGCCTTTCTCTCTTCGCTCTTAAGGGTAAGCCGCCGCCCTAATCTTTGCGTGGCTAAATCCAGCCCAGCCGCAACCCAGCCTTGAACCGCGCGCCCCCGTGCGCTTGCGTTCCCGTCTCATGTCCACGCCGCCCCTGGCCCGCGCCCACGATCCGCTCGCCCGCTTTCCTGCCGCCGTGCGCGACGCCTTCGCACGCTTCCGGGCCGGTGACCCCGCTGCCCTCGGACTGGTGCTTTCCGCCATCGTGCGTGATTTCATGCCGCGGCGCGAGGCGGTGCCCGCCGATCCGCTGCCCGACACGGCCCGCCTCATCGAGGATCTCGGCTTCGATTCACTCGCCATCGCCGAAATCGTGTTCTTCATGGAAGATCTTTTCCAGGTGAAGATTTCCAACGAGGAAATCCTGCAGCTGCGCACCGTCGGCGAGCTGCACGCCTTTGTCCTGCGCAAACTCGCCGCCGCTCCGTCAGCGTAATCCAGATGGATGCACGCATGGACCGCCCAGCCGCCCTCATCACCGGGCTGGGATTCATCACCCCCATCGGCAACGACCGCGCGGCCGTCACCACCAGCCTTCGCGCCGGCCGCCACGGCCTCGCCCGCGTGGAGCTCGCCGGCAATCCCGGTCTTCCCGTCAAGGTCGCCGCGAGCGTACGCGACTTCACCGTCGATTCGCCCAACTACCGCGAATGGTCCTGGCCCGCGCCCTATGACATCCCACGCGAGACACTCCGTGGCCTTGCGCCGCATGGGGTCTACGCCTTCTGCGCGATCGAACAGGCGCTGGCCGATGCCGGCTTGGCGCCCGCCGACCTGACCGGCGGCGACACCGGACTTTTCTGCGCATCAGCCGGCTCCGCGATGCTCCTGCACCACCATCTCGCGGAGATGCATGCCTGCCGGTTTGAGCGCGGCCATCCGATGGGCGTTGTGTCCTCCATCGCCGGCACGCTCAATTTCAACCTTGCCGCACACTATAAGATCACGGGCGCCGTGTGCGGCTTTGCCTCGGCCTGCGCCTCGGCCAGCCATGCACTCGGCTGGGCGCTGGATGAAATCCGCCTCGGCCGCCAGCAACGCATGCTCGTCGTCGGCGCCGAGGAGCTGAATGCCGAGACCTTGCTCCCTTTCGCCTCCATGCGCGCGCTCTCGCTCAATCCCGACCCGGCCACCGCCTCGCGGCCCTTCGACCGGAATCGCGATGGCTTTGTCGGCTCAGGCGGGGCGGTCGTCCTCGTGCTCGAGTCCGCCGGGCTCGCCGCGCAACGCGGCGCCCGCGCCTATTGCGAACTCGCCGGCTGGGGCCAGGCCGCCGACGGCCACAGTGTCGCCACGTCGCACCCGGAGGGCGCCGGCTTGCGCGAAGCCATGCGCCGTTCGTTTGCCGACACCGGCGTCACGCCCGGTGACATCGACTGCGTCAACGCCCACGCCACCTCCACCCCGGTCGGCGACCGGGCGGAGGCGCTCGCGCTACGCACCGTGTTCACCGACGCCGGCGCGCATCCTTATATTAGCGCCACCAAGGGCCTGACCGGCCATCCCCTGAGCATGTCCGGCGCGATGGAAGCCGCCTTCTGCGCCCTCGCCCTCTCGGACGGTTTCATCCCAGGCAATCCGCACCTCGCCACTCCCGATCCGGCCTGCGACGGGCTCAACCTCCCCCGCGGCACCTTGGACCGGGCGCCGCAAACCGCCCTTAACAACAGCAGCGGCTTCGGAGGCAGCAGCGTCTGCCATGTCTTGCGTCGCTGGCGTGATTGAAGCTTTGTTGGCTGAAATGCGTCTTGCTTGAACATGAAGAACCTTTTCCCGCTGCTCGCCCTCGTGCTGGCGCTGACCGCTTGCTCGACCTTCAATGTGCACCGTGAAGCCGGGGCCAATCTCACCGGCCTCAAAAAGCTCTACGTCGAACACCGCCTCGCCGACGGCCGGGGAATCGATGTGATCATCGCCCGGGAGCTGCAACGCCTCGGTTATGACGCCTCCAGCGGCCCGCTCACCATGATGCCCGACCATGTCGACGGGGTCGTCTCCTACGTCGATCAATGGAACTGGGATTTTTCGCTCTATATGATCGAGCTGGACATCGAGGTCAGCGACCCGCGCACCAATAAGATTCTCGCCACCACCAATTACTTTCACCCGGCCATGGCGGGAAAATCGCCCGAGGATATGGTGCGGACCGCCATCGATCCGCTCTTCCGGCACAACTGATTTGCGCCGGCGGCAAAACCGGCCCGCACGCGGGCTTGCGGCAGGAAAAAATTTGCCCAGCGTGGCGCGCGCATGACGACGTTGCAGCTGATGCGATCGCGCCGGTTCCTGCCCCTGTTCACGGTGCAGTTCCTGGGCGCATTCAACGACAATGTCTTCAAGAATGCCTTCATCCTGCTGGCAACGTTCAAGCTCGCTGCGCAGATGGGGTGGAGCGCGGACATCGCGGCGACGGCGATCAGCGGTGTATTCATCCTGCCTTTTCTCCTTTTTTCCGCGTTCGCCGGGCAGCTCTCGGACCGTTTTGAAAAGGCGCGGCTCATCCGGCTGACAAAGTTGTGGGAAGTGATCATCATGGCGGCGGCCGGCGCCGGCTTTGCCTGGGAGCAGCCGTGGGTGCTGTTCGCGGTGACTTTTGCGACCGGCGTGCAAGCGGCTTTCTTCGGGCCGTTGAAATACGGCATCCTGCCCGACCACCTGCACGAAGATGAGCTGGTGGGTGGCACGGGGGTGATCGAGATGGCGACGTTTGTGGCCATTCTGCTCGGCACGCTGCTGGGCGGTGTCCTGGTGGCGCAATCAGGTGGGACGACCGTGGTGGGCAGGATGCTGCCCTGGGTGCTGCTCGGCCTGGCGGGCGCGGGCTGGGCGGCGAGCTTTTTGGTTCCACCGGCGCTCCCTTCGGCTGCGCCCTTCAAGATCGACGCGAACATTTTTCGCGAGGCCTGGCGGCTCATCAGCTATGCGCGCACGCAGCGCGCCGTGTTCCGCGCCATCCTCGGCATCTCGTGGTTCTGGGCGGTGGGCATCATCTGGCTTTCGTTGCTGCCCGCTTATGTGAAAAATGTCCTGCATTCGGATGATCCGCATTTGGCGACGGCTTTCCTCGCGCTTTTCGCCGTGGGCATCGGCCTCGGCTCGTTGCTGTGCAATGTGCTGTTGCGCGGCGTCATCACGGCGCGCTACGTGCCGGCGGCGGGGCTGGGGCTTTCGTTTTTCACGTTCGATTTTTTGCGGATGAGCCACGGACTCGATCCCGCCATGGCCTTCGTGTTGACGTCGCCCGTGGGGCTGCACATCAGCGCGGACCTGTTCGGGCTGGCCATGTGCGGCGGGCTTTTCAGCGTGCCGCTGTACGCGATTCTGGCGGCATGGTCGGCGCCGTCCCATCGTGCGCGCAATGTCGCCGCCAACAATGTCATGAGCTCCCTCTTCATGGTCGCCGCCTCGGCCGGCGCGGGCGTGCTGCTGGGCGCAGGGTTCAACCGCCTGCAGGTACTCGGCCTGATGGGCGCATTGAACGTGCTCGCCTCAGCCTACATCGTGACGCTCGTGCCGGAATCGCGGCTGCATCAATTTTTCGCCCGGATTTTGCGTCGGAAAAAATTGAATGGTTGAAGGATCGGCCTGCCCTGAACCGGAACCCAAATCCGGCCTCGTTTGTCCACCTCGCCCTGCAGCCCGCCGCCGGTTGCAGTTTTTTCGAGAGCCCTCCTTCTTTTCCTGATTCGAAGATGTGTTGCTGCATCGACCCGCAATGTGATTAACTGGAAGTGTGTCCCCCTCGCCCGAATTCCAACCCCCAGGCCCCGCTGCCCCGGAATCACCTGCAGCCAAGAAAAACCTGTGGCAGCGCCGCATCATCGATCCGCTGGTCGCACAGCTCACCCAGGGCATCACCCCGGAAAAAATCGCCCTGACCATCGCCGTCGGCGGCGCTTGCGCGCTTTTCCCGATCTTTGGCACGACCACGCTGCTCTGCTTCCTCGTCGCCCTCATCCTGCGCCTCAATCAGCCCATCATCCAGCTGCTCAACCAGGCTCTCTGGCCCCTGCATGTGCCGGCGATCCTCTGGCTCGTGCGGCTGGGCGAGTTTATTTTTGGCGTCCCGCACCAGCGCTTCCGCGTGCGGGAAATGTACCAGTTGTTCTGGGCGGATTCCGCGCAATTTTTCCACAAGTTTGGCACCATCGCCCTGCATGCCATCGTTGCGTGGGCGCTGCTTACCCCGTTTTTCATCGTCCTCTGCTACTATCCGCTGCTGCCGGTCCTGCGCGCCATCGACCGGATTCACCGCGCGCAAAAATTCAAGCACGACACCGGCCCGTGAACCGGCCATGCCGGGGACGCGTCTTGCGCTGGGCCGTTTTCATGCCCATCCTCGCCCCCGGCCGAAAAGCCGCCCTTCCTCCATGATTGACCGGCTGCTTGGAAAAAAATTTCTGCCCGACCGGCTCGTGCGCCTCGGACTTCGCCGCCGGCTGGCCTGGCGCCTCCGTGAGGCAACGGCCTCGTCGCCCGAGCTGCAGCGGGCGCGCCTGCTTTCCTACATCGAGAACCTCAAGCGCCGCCCCATCGCCGAAAACACCCGGACCACCGATGGACATCCCGGCGAAGCCCCGGTGCAATTTTATCAATTCGTCCTTGGACCGCGTTTGAAATACTCCTGCTGCCTCTACCCGCGAAGCGATGAGACGCTCGCCGAGGCCGAGGAGAAAATGCTCGGGCTTTACGCCGAGCGCGCCCGCCTCGCGGATGGCCAGCACATCCTCGATCTCGGCTGCGGCTGGGGCTCCCTTTCGCTCTGGCTGGCGGAAAAATTCCCCCGTGCCCGCATCACCGGCGTCTCCCACTCGCGCGCGGAAAAGGAGTTCATCGACGCCGAGTCCCACCGGCGCGGCCTGCGCAACCTCGACATCCTCGCCTGCGACATGAACACCTTCGATATCGCGCCCGGCCAGTTCGACCGCGTCGTGTCCATCGAGATGTTCGAGTACATGAAGAACTACCGGCTCCTTCTCGCCAACATTGCACGCTGGCTCAAGCCCGGCGGCCTGCTTTTCGCACATCTCTTCACGCACAAGACGGTCGCCTATCACTTCGTCCCGCGCAGCCCGGATGACTGGATCATCCGCCATTTCTTCGCCGGCGCACAGATGACAAGCGACGGCCTGCTCACGCATTTTCAAAACGACCTCAAGCTCATCGAACGCTGGAGCGTCAATGGCACCCATTACCAAAAAACCGCCCGGCACTGGCTGGAGAACATGGACGCTCACCGCGCTGAAATCCTTCCGCTCTTCGCCCAAACCTACGGCCCCGGCCAGACAAAAACCTGGTGGGCCCACTGGCGCATTTTCTTCATGGCCTGCGCCGAACTGTGGGGCTACCGCAACGGCGAGGAGTGGCTCGTCAGCCACTATCTGTTCGAAAAACCCGCGCGCTGACGGCCGCGGGCGCGCCATGAAACCACACGCCTGGCTCCTTTTCGCAGTGTTGGCGGCGACCGCGGCGGCCGCCGATTCCGCCGGCCCGCTCGTGCAGCAGGCGCTTGCGGCCGCGGCGCGCTTCGACACGAAAGCCGCGCTTGGCCTCTTCCTCAACGCCGACGCCGCGCGGCCCAACGATCCGTTCATTCTTCAAAAAATCTCGGAGCAATATTCCGACTCCATGGACGACACCCATGACCCGGTCGAGAAAAAGCACCTCGCGGAAAAAGCCCTCGCTTACGCGCAACGCGCCGTCGCGCTCCAGCCGGAAAGCGCGGTCAACGTCCTCTCCATCGCCATCAGCTATGGCAAACTCGGCCTCTGCAGCGACACGCGCACCGAGGTCGAATACTCCCGCTTCGTCAAGGATTACGCCGAACGCGCACTCGCCCTCGATCCAAATTACGACTGGGCCTGTCACGTCCTCGGACGCTGGCACTACGAAGTCGCCAGCCTCGGCGCGACCAAACGGTTTTTCGTCAAACTCATCTATGGCGGGCTGCCTCCGGCCTCGACCGCCGAAGCCGTGCGCCTGCTGCGCCGGGCCAGCGAGCTCGCACCGCAAACCGTGGCGCACCACGTCGATCTCGGCTTCGCGTATCTGGCGGACAAACAGCCCGGGCCCGCCCGCGCCGAGTTCGAGCGGGCCGTGGCCATGCCCCCGCACGAAAAATACGACATTGGGGAAAAGGCCCGTGCGCAGGCTGTGCTGGAAAAATTGAAGTAAGGCGCGCACGAAGAGCTGCGCAAACGCAACATAATCGTTCCGCCGCGGTCACATTTGCGTGACAGATCGGATTTGCCTTTGCCAGAATCACAGCAGATTACCCAGCCTGTACCAAACCCTCCATGGCCACGCTGAGTGATTTATTTCCCGCATTGTCGCTGTTTACGCAGCTGGGGCGGTTCGCGCCCGCCCGGCCGCTGCGCACTTTAATCCGCACGACCAGCTACAAGCTGCGCCCGCCGCAGCAACGGCTGTTCACCCCGACCGTGCGGCGCGCACAGGAGACCGTGCTGCAAAGCGGCGCGGCGGGCGAACACCAGCGGGCCACCGTGCTCTGGGAGCGCAGCCGCGGACGCGTGCCGACCATCGTGCTGGGCGGCTTCGTCCCCGATGCGACCGAGCAAGTGTTCATGCTGCGGGGGTTTTTGCTGAAATCGGGCAGCGTGTATTATTTCAATTACCCCCGGCACGGCTTCTCCAACGAATTGCTGTTCGCCCAGCTCGACGACCTGGTCGAGGAACTCGCCGAGCTGCACGGGCAGAAACCGGTGGTGTTCGCCGTGAGCTTTGGCGGCGGCCTGCTCATGGAGTGGCTGAAACGCGCCCAGCGCGCCGGCCGCAAAATCGACCTCAACGGCTCCCTCATCATCAGCCCGGTGGCCTGCGTCGAGGATCTGCTCACGCCCGGCGAAGCCAAGCCATCGACGCTCCTCGGGCGCGCGGTTAAACCCTATCTCAATGGCCACGCCAGCCCCAGTGGGGTGGAAAAATCGCGCGCCATCTTCTCGAAGATGTTCGAGTCGGGCGCACAAAACAAGGAGGCGCTGCGCGCGATCATGACCCGCGATGAGCTGCACCGCCTGCGCGAGGCCGTCATGGGGGCCATTCGCGACATCAATTTCACCGGCGCCTGCGAGCGCATGCAGTCGCTCAAGCAAATGGAGGCGCCCGGCGCCTATTTCTCGCCCGCGCTGCTCCCGTTGAGTGAAGCCCCCGCGCTCATCCTCTACGCAGAGAAGGAGAGTTCGGTCATTACTGAGAATTCGCCGACCCGTTTTGCCTTCGAGACGGCCCACCGCGCCTACTTTCCGCGGAGCACCTACCGCCTCATCGCCAATCAGCACGGCAGCCCGGTCCAGCACGCCTCGCTGATTTTCCACTCTTCCAATTTTCTTCCGCCCATCTCGGCGTTTTACAAACAATTGAAACCCCGCCGGGCGCTGCAGTCCGTTTGATTTCGCTTGCGACGGGACGCGCGGCAAATCTGCTTGATGCGCGCTGCCTTGGCCATGCCGGTTCCGCCAAAATTTCTCGCCACTCTGGGCGCGGGCATACTGACCGCGCGCATGAAGTCGCGTCTGCGTAAAAAAAAGAGCGGCGCGGTACCGGCGCAGCAAAAGCACTTCCGCGGACTCGCGGACGCCTTCGGGCGCACGGAACTTTGGCGCAAGCTCAGTCTCGGGACAGGCATCGATTACAAGACGTTCCACGACCGCGTGCCGCTGCATTCCTACGAGGAAATCGAGCCTTACATTGAACGCATGAAGCGCGGCGAGGCAGACGTGCTCTGGCCGGGACAGTGCTCCTTCTACGCAATCTCTTCCGGCACGACGGCCGGCCGCACCAAATACCTGCCCATCACGGAGCCGATGATCGCCCATTTCCGCAAGGCCGGGCTCGATTCGCTGCTTTTCTACGCCGCACGCACCGGCAGCGCAAAAGTGTTCAACGGACGGCACCTTTTCCTCGGCGGTTCGACCGCGCTCACCCCCATCGCGGAAGCCGAGCCGTTTAGCGCCTACGCGGGCGACCTCAGCGGCATCACGGCATTGCGCCTGCCGTCCTGGGTGGAAAGGCATCTTTACGAACCCGGCGCAGAAATCGCCCAGATGAGCAACTGGCCGGAAAAAATCCAGGCCATCGTCGAACGCACCTGGCCACTCGACATCACCCTGCTCGCCGGCATCCCCAGCTGGATTCTCATCCTTGCCGAGGCCCTGCGCACGCGGGCGGGTGGCGCGGAGAATTTGCAGGCGCTCTGGCCCCATCTCGAATGCCTCGTGCACGGCGGCGTGCCGCTCGGGCCCTTCGAAAGCGAACTGCGGGCGGCGCTCGGCCCGACCGTGAACTTGCACGAGGTCTATCCGGCGTCGGAAGGCTTTCTCGCCGCGCAAGACGCCGAGCCTGAGGCCGGACTCCGGCTGCTCGCGGATGCGGGGCTGTTCTTCGAGTTTCTCCCCTTGAGCGAGTTCGATGAAAACCGCCTGACCATCCTCGGCCTGCACGCCGTGCCGCTTGAGGGCGTCAAGCCCGGCGTGGACTATGTGCTGCTGCTCACGACCCCGGCAGGCTTGTGCCGGTACGTCATCGGGGATGTCGTCCGCTTCATCTCGACCGAGCCGCCGCGACTCATTTATGTCGGTCGCACCCGTCTCCAGCTCAGCGCCTTTGGCGAGCACGTCATTGAGAAGGAGCTGACCGATTCACTTCTCGCCGTCTGCCGGCGCCATGGATGGACCATCATCAATTTCCACGTCGCGCCCCTCTTTGTGAATGCCTCTGCCGGACGGAAGCGTGGCCAGCATGAATGGTGGATCGAGCTCAAGACGCCCAATATCGAGACGCCGACCGGTCCGATCATGGCCCCGGAACTCGATATCGAGCTGCAACGTCTCAACGACGACTACGAGGCCAAACGCAAAGGCGGCGGCCTCGAGCCCCCCGTCGTGCGCCTCGTCATGCCGGGCGTCTTCGAGCAATGGATGCAGGCCACGGGCAAGTGGGGCGGCCAGAACAAGATGCCACGCTGCCGCAGTGATCGCGACATCGCCGACCAGCTGGCGGAAATCACGCGCTTTCATACGGAAAACTGACCGCCGCACATTGGTGCGAAAAAAATCCGCAGCTGGCACAGCCGATGCTGAATCAGTCGGTAAGTTCCCTGTTAACGCAGGGTCTTGGGGTAACATGGAGTCCGGTCGCAAGACCGGATCAATAGAAATAAAAGGGGGCCGGCGTTAGGGGTTTCGCCGGCCCCTCTCTTTTTTAAAATCCACCGGCTCGTCGCGAAAGCGCTGCAATGCGTCGCAGGCGCTCAGTTGAGGTATTGCTGGATGACCTTCTCGTAGTCTGCCGTCTCCATCGCACCGATCTTCTTGTCGCGGATTTTGCCGTCCCGATCGATGATGAACGTGGTGGGGATCGCCTCAATTCCGCCAAAGGCCTGGACGAGGCTGTCATCAGCCAGCACCACCGTATAATTCATGTGAAAATCGGCCGCGAATTTTTTCACCACTTCCGGGCCGCCCTGATCGACCGAGACGCCGATGATGACGAGGCCCTTGTCCTTGTATTTTTCCTGCAGTTTCTCGTAACCCGGAATCTCCGAGCGGCAGGGCGGACACCAAGTGGCCCAGAAATCGAGCACCACGACCTTACCCTTGAACTGGGAGAAATTCACCGGCTTGCCATCGACGTCCTTAAGCTCCCAGCCCGGGGCGGGCGTGGGCGCAACCGTTTCGGCGCGGGCTTGAGTGAGCAGGAGGCTGGCGACAAAGGCCGCAGCCAGCAGGCGGGAAAAAGCGGACGGTTTCATAAATAAGTGGGACGAGGTTATCCCGTATGAGCCGCGAGCGCAACCGCTTCTTCCCGCCTTAAGCGCGCAGCGCGCGCGAAACGCGGCAGTAGATCGGGCGCGGACATTGCGGCCAGACCAAGGAAACCTGTGGCTTTCACGAACAGGATCACCGCGATATAGGTCATTTGATTGCCGCCAAAGTATATGGCGCCGAAAAACATGCCTAATCCCAGCACAATTTCCCCAAATGTGATGATCATGAACAGGGTGCGACTTCTGAGGCGCCCAACCAGCCCGACTACCGACGCCGCACGACCACCCTTGGGCGTGCGGACGAATTCACCGCCCTGCGTCAACAACCCTTCCAGCGTCGCCACGCAGCAGGTCACGCTCATGGCCAGCCCAAAAGCGAGCACGAACGGCGCACCGACCAGCCAGACGACACCTTCCAGCCAGCGCTTTTTGCGAAAATACTGGCCGGTGAAGTAGAGCATCATCGTCGAGCCGCCGGCCACCACAACGGAGAGGGGGTTGATCCAGCGCCAAATGCCCTGCGGATGGCCGCCGAAGAGATAGAGACACGGCACGAACAAAATTGAAAACATCACCAGCAGGGGATGGATTAATCCGACCGTGAGGTGGCAGAACGCCTCGCGTTTCACCCGCGCGGGCCGGTCGCTCATGAGCACGGTCCACAGGAGCTTGCGCGCAACCTGCATGCCGCCCTTCGTCCAGCGCCGTTGCTGCGATTTGAAGGCGGTCAGATTTTCCGGCAATTCCGAGGGCACGGTGTAGCGGTCGAGATAGACGAATTTCCAGCCGATCAGCTGGGCACGGTAACTCGCGTCCAGATCCTCGGTGACGGTGTCGGCGCACCAGCCGCCGGCCTCCTCGAGCGCGGTGCGGCGCCAGATGCCGGCCGTGCCGTTGAAATTGAAGAACAAATCCCCCGAGCAGCGCGCCGCCTGCTCGACGACGAAATGCGCATCGAGAAAGATCCCCTGGCAGCGTGTGAGCAGGCTGGCATTGCGGTTGCTGAACTCCCACCGCGCCTGCACCACGCCCACATCGGGGTCGGCGAAGCGCGGCATCAGCTGCTCGAGAAAATCCGGCTCGGGCCGGAAATCGGCGTCGAAGACCGCGAAAAATTCCGCCTGGCTGCGGGCCATGCCCTCGGCCAGCGCGCCCGCCTTGTAGCCGGCCCGGCTGTGACGGCGCAGGTGCACGCAACGCCCGGCGCGCTCGGGATGGGCCCGCAGCCATCGCTCGATCACCCCGGGCGTCCCGTCCGTGGAATCGTCCAGGATATGGATTTCCAGCAGCTCCGCCGGCCAGCGCAACGCGGTGACTTTTTCCAGCAGGGCCTCGGCGACGAGCGGCTCATTGAAGAGCGGGCATTGCACGCACACACGCGGCAGCGGTCCCCGCCACGGTGGCGGCGCGGATGGCTGACGCCGGCAATGACGGAAATATAGCCAGAGTATCTTGACGCGATGCACGGCAAAGAACGCCAGTCCGGCCAGCGTAAGCGCGTAAAGGGCAAGCAAGCCGTCCGCCAGTTCCATACCAGGAGCCGGGTGCACCAGGAGGATCAGGGGCACAAATTTCATCCTGCGTTAGACCGGCATGGCGGCCAACGTTCCGCGCCACACCGGGTTGCGCGCGCCCGGAGTCTTCACGTCTCGTGTGCCTCGGGCAGGTTCAGCCCGAGTGTTTCGATGAATTTTTTCATCGCCGGCGTAAGCACCCGGCCTTTGCGGTGCATGATGGCCAGCGGCCGGGTGAATTCCTTGCTCTTGAAATGCAGCACCGCGAGCGTGCCCTGCTTCATTTCCTGCTGCACCGTGGCCTGCGGCACGATGGCAATGCCGTGGTCGATCTCGACCGCCCGCTTCACCGTCTCGATGTTGTCGAACTCCATCACCGGCTGGATCTCGAGCTTGTTGTCGCGAAAAATCTGGTCGACCGCCTTGCGCGTCGGGATGTCGGGATCAAAGCCGATGAACTTGTGCCCGCTGAGATTCTTGAGCTCAACCTCGCCGGTCTTCGCCAGCGGGTGATTGGGATGCGTGATGAGCACCAGCCGGTCGCTGCGGAACGGGATGATCTCGATCTGCCTCACCTTCACTGGAAACGCCACGAGGCCGAAATCGACGGAATTGTGCAATATGTCCTCATAAACAAGGTTCGAACGCCGGTATTCGACGCGCGCGTTGACCGAGGGGTAGTCGTGCAGGAATTTTTTGATGTAGACCGGGAGCTCGTGCAGGCCGATCGAGTAAATCGTCGAAATGCGGATCGTGCCGCTGATGATTTTTTTCATCTCCTGCAGCTCGCTGCCGAGCTTGTCGTATTGCAGCAGGATTTCCTTCGCCGCCTCGTAAAGGCGCTGCCCTTCGCGTGTGAGCTGAAACTGCTTCTGGCTGCGGTCGATCAGCAGCGTCTTGAAATGCTTTTCCATCGCGCGCGCCTGCTGGCTCACCGCCGATTGCGTGATGCCGTTCAATTTGGCCGACTTCGAAAAGCTCTTCGTCTCGACCAGGTCGGCGAAGATCTTGAAGTTCTCAATTTGCATGGGCCGATGATAAAGATTTCTTATCGTCGCGCAAATGTTTAAGCAAATCTGATAATGTTTCCTTCCTATGAAGAGTTTGCCGCGCGCGCCGATGCCGTCCGCGCGCAAATCGGCGAGGCCTGCCGGGCCGCCGGTCGCGACCCGGGCGGGGTCGAACTCCTCGCCGTCACGAAAAACCAGCCGGCCGCCGCCGCCGGTTATGCCGCCCGTTACGGCCTGCGCGCCGTCGGCGAAAACCGCGTGCAAGAGGCCATCGGGAAAAAAGGCCAGACCACCGCGCCCGTCGCGTGGGAACTCATCGGCCACTTGCAGTCCAACAAGGCCGGGCTCGCCGCACAGCACTTCGACCGCGTGCAGAGCGTGGACAGCGAAAAACTCCTTGATCTGCTCGACCGGGCCGCCGCCGGGCTCGGCCGCATCCTTCCCGTGTTGCTAGAAATCAATGCCGGCGCCGACCCGAACAAATTCGGGGCCGCGCCCGCGGACACCCCGCGCCTGCTCGAATCCGCACTGGCCAAAAAAAATCTGCGTGTGGACGGCTTCATGACCATCGCGCCCCTCAGCGAGGATCCCGCCGTCGCCCGCCGCGCCTTCGCCGCGCTGCGCACACTGCGCGACGGGCTCGCGCAAAAGTCCGGCGTCCCTTTGCAAGTGCTATCAATGGGCATGAGCGGCGATCTCGCCGCCGCCATCGCCGAGGGCAGCACGCTCGTGCGCGTCGGCACCGCGCTGTTCGGTCCGCGCGGATGAACGCAAGTCCATGGCGCGAGTCATTCCTGCAAGAAAATTCCGCGCTGGAGAAAATTTCGTCCAACCGGCCCGTTTCCTGATTGCAGAAATGGAGAAAATTTTTTCCTCTTGTAGACGTGGAAAGTGAAAAGCTCAGCGTCAATTTGAAGGATGCGTTTTTGGGCTTGCTCGACGACACCAGCGGCCCCGTGCGCCGCGCGTTGCTTCTCCACTTCACCCAGCGCGGCCCGGCCGCCCTGCAATTTCTCAAGGAGGCCGCCCAGGGGCCCAACCGCGTCCTCGCCTGGCATGCCCGGTGGTTTCTCGACGAGCTGAAGTTCACCGACCCGGTCGCCGAGTTCAAGGGCTTCATCCGCTCACTTAACTACGAGCTTGAGACCGGCGCGCTGCTCCTCAGCCGCACCGTCACCCCCGACCTCGACATCGGCGCGTGTTGCGCCGTGCTCGACGAACTGGCGATGCGCTGCCGTGAGCTCATCCTCGAGCCCGCCACCGCCCGCGAAAAATGCCGCGTGATCAATCGCGTGCTCTTTGCCGAGTACGGCTTCCGCGGCAACGTCGAGCATTACACCGACCCGCTCAACAATTTCCTCGACCGGGTGCTCATCCGCCGCAAGGGCATCCCGCTCTCGCTCAGCACTGTCTATCTGCTCGTGGCGCAGCGCGTCGGCCTCACGCTCGAGCCGGTCAGCCTGCCCGGGCACTTCGTCGTCGGCTGCTACCTGGAGGACAAGCCGTTTTTCATCGATGCCTTCGACAAGGGCGTCTTCCGCTCCACCGAGGAGCTCTTCGCCTTCCTGCGCGGCAAAAACCTGGTGCCAAAAACCACCGATCTCGCGCCCACCCCCGTGCGCGAGGTGCTCTGCCGCTCCTGCCGCCACCTCGTCAATCACTACACCGAGGCCGGCGACCACGGGCATGCCCGCCTCTTCGCCGAGTTCGTCGAGGAGTTCGAGGCCACCTACGAGCGCCACGCCTCGTCGTAATCGAGGATTTTGGCTGACGGGTTGAGTCTCCCACGGGTTGACAATCCGCCAGCGGCCGGCGCCAATCCGGCATCGCATGTCCGCCGACCCCGTCCACACGCTCGACGATCTCGTCCGCTGGTCGCACGCCGGCACCAGCCTTGCCGTCCTCGGCCATCCCATCGCGCACTCGCTCAGCCCGCCGATGCACAACGCCGCGCTGGCCGGACTGGCCCAACGCGATGCGCGCTTCCGCGACTGGCGATACTTTCGTTTCGACGTCCCGCCAGCCGACCTGCCACGCGCCCTTGCACTGCTACACGAGGAGAAATTCTACGGACTCAACCTCACCGTCCCGCACAAGGTCATGGCCTTCGACCTCGTCGCTGAAACCGACCCTGCCGCACAACCCGTCGGCGCCGTGAACACCCTGACCTGGACCGAGCATGGCTGGCACGGCTACAATACCGATGGCTATGGACTGGCCACGGCTGTATATGAGACCCTTGGCCGGAAGCTTGCCGGAGCGCACATCATCATTCTTGGCGCCGGCGGCGCGGCGCGCGGCGCGGCCGTCGAGTGTCTGCAGCAGAGATGTGCTTCACTCTGGATTCTCAACCGCACAAAAGAAAAACTTGCCCCGTTTCTCGCCATACTGGAGCCACTCAAGGGAAACATCTCGGTTCGCGGCTTTGCGCTCGACGCTCCACCTCCGAATTTTCCGAAGGGCGTGATTTTTATCCAGGCGACGACACTCGGCCTGCATGCCAGCGATACGGTGCCGTTCAAGCTGCGTGACCTGCCAGATCCCGCCGGCGTTTACGACATGACCTACAATCTATCCGAGACAGCATTAGGCGCCCAAGCCCGTGAACGAAATATTCCCTACGCCAACGGCCTGTCGATGCTCGTGCACCAGGGCGCAAAATCACTCGAAATCTGGACCGGCGCCCCCGCGGCTGAGACCGCACCCGTGATGCGCGCCGCCGCCGAGGCCGCGCTGCGCGACGTTTGACTTTCCCCGTCCCAAGCCACGGAATCCACCTGCGCATGACGACTGCCGACCTGGCCGATTTCTCCGCTTCGCTGCCATGGTTCTTCCCCGCCCTGGCGTTCATCCTTGGTGCGGTGGTCGGCAGTTTTCTCAACGTCGTCATCTACCGCGTGCCCGCGGAGAAATCCGTCGTGCGGCCCGGCTCGCACTGCGCGTGCGGGAAGCCCATCGCCTGGCGCGACAACATCCCGATCCTGTCCTGGCTCCTGCTGCGTGGCCGTGCGCGCTGCTGCGGACGGAAATTTTCCGTGCGCTATCCGTTCGTCGAACTGCTGACCGGACTGCTGTTTCTCGAGTGCTGGTCGCTTTTCCCGCCAGCCAAGGCGGTATGCGGCATGGTGTTCCTAAGCGTGCTCATCTGCGCGACCTTCATCGACCTCGACCATTTCATCATCCCGGACGTGTTCACCATCGGAGCCGGCCTCGCCGGGCTGCTGCTCTCGGCGCTGGTACCCGCCCTGCACGGCCAGGCCAGCGACCTGTTCATTGTCGACAGCGTGCGCTCCGGCCTGATCTCCCTCAAAGGCTTGCTGGTCGGCTCCGGCCTCGTGCTGTGGATCGCGCTGATCGCCGAGGCGTTGATGAAAAAAGAGGCCATGGGCTTCGGTGACGTGAAATTCGTCGGCATGATCGGCGCGTTTTGCGGCTGGCATGCCACGGTGTTTTCCATTTTCGGCGGTGCGGTCGTCGGCACCGTGTGGTTCGTCATCGCGCTCGTGTGGCAGAAAATTTTTCCATCGCAAAAAGCCGCGCTCCCCGCCGAGTCACCGGACGCCGAGGGCCAGCCCGCGGCGCTCGGCTTCGGTGCGCACGTGCCCTTCGGCCCCATGCTCGCCATCGCCGCCGCGCTTTATTTCCTGTGGTTGCACGGCCCGGTGGACGCATATCTCACACAGCTTAGCGACCTGCTCTGAGCGTCCGATCGCGTCATAAGAGCCCGGCACCGTCGCCCGTCCGGCAATGCAGCACGGCAGGCGTGGCCCCAAATTTTTTCTGGTAGGCTCCCGCAATTTTTGCCGCGCCGGCCTCGGTGAACCCATCGCTGGTGAGAGCCATGACCGCACCGCCAAATCCGCCACCGGTCAGCCGCGTGCCGTAGGCATGCGGCGCTGCTGCCAGCGCATCGACCAGAAAATCCAACTCCGCCGTGCTGTTTTCAAACAGCGCCTGCGAGCTGCGATGCGACGCCGTCAGCAACCGCCCCGCAGCCGCAAGATCGCCCGCCTGCAACGCGGTCACGCAAGCCCCGACGCGGGCGATTTCTTCGACCACGTGCTGCGCGCGTTTGCGCGGCTCCGCGGCAAGGACCAGTTTCTTTTTTTCGAATTCCGCCGGCGTCAGGTCCGCGAGCAGCGCCACGCCGAGCGTGCGGGCCGCCTCCATGCACTCGCGATGCCGCGCGGCGTAAAGCCCGTCCACCAGCGCATGCTTGGTGTGGGTGTTGAAAATCCAGAAATGCGCGCCGGCCGGCAGCGGCACCGTGGCGAATCTCGGCCCGCGGCAGTCGATGAACACCAGATGGTCCTTCTGACCGAAGCTGGCCACGCCCTGGTCGAGGATGCCGCACGGCACGCCCACGAAATTATTCTCCGCATGCTTGCCGATCTGCGCCAGCACGTCGCGGGACACTTCCCGGCCAGTGGCCGCAAGAAACGCCAGCGCCGACGCCAGCTCAATGGCCGCGCTGCTGCTCAGCCCCGCACCCACCGGCAGGTCGGACACCGCGAGAAAATCGAACACTCCCGGCGCCCGCAGGCCGAACATCGGCAGCGCCGCGAGCACGCCCAGCGGATAATTCACCCAGCTTTGCGCACCGGAAAATTTTTTCACTTCGTCCGCCGGCACGGTCACGATCTCCGGCGAAAAATCCGACGCCAGCCGCCGCACGCCGCCTTCCGCGGGCGCCAGCGCGACCCAGACGCTGCGGTCGATCGACGCACCCAGCACCGTGCCGCCATTGTAGTCGGTATGGTTGCCGATGAATTCGATGCGCCCCGGCGCGCGGGCGATGAATGCGGGCGGGCGGCCGAACGTGGCGTGAAACCGGGAGATGAGCTTTTCTTTCATGCGAAAAAACTGACCTGCGCAAAAAGCGCGGCCGGAGCGAGCGAAATCAAGTTTACGCTACGTCGCCTGGTTCGGCCAGCCGCACGGCCGACGGCTCTCCGGGCGCCAACCCAAGCCCCGCCTGCGGATCAAGGCCGAGCAGGGTTAGCATGGCGAGGCCGATGAACCCGCCATCGTCCGGCGCAACCGAGCGCAGTTCGCCGATTTTTTTATCGCCTTGAAACAGCGGCGCGAGCGCGGCGGGCGGCGCACCGGCGCCGGCCACGCGCACCAGGCGCCGGCGCACCCGGCCCATCGACTTCAGCCGCGCCATGACCTCCTGCCCGAGATAGCAGCCTTTCGTGTAGGAGATCGCCCCGGCCTCAAGCCCCCCCTCGTTCGGCAGGTCGCCCGGCCCGAGATCGCGCGGCACCGCTGTAATGCCTGTTCGGATACGCAAGCGCTCCATGTCATCCGCCGAAGACCGCGGCAGCGACAGTGCATCGATCTGTGCCTCGATTTCCGGCACCTGGCCGGCGGCGAACAAAAGCTCCACCGCCGGCTCCGCTGTGCGCCGGCCAGCCAGGCGCCGGGGCGCCTCGAATTTCGCAGCGGTCGCTTCTGCGTCCGCCCCCACCAGAGCCAGCCCCGCCCACTCTGCCGTTTCATCAGCAATGATCACGTCGTCTGCGATGACATAGGCCTCAAGCCGTTCGCGCAGCACCGCCGCCGGCGAAAAATAGCTGACCACCACAAAAGCTTCCGGTCCGGTGCGCAGCACAAAGCTGTCGGCGAGCACCCGGCCCTTCTGATTGAGCCAAAGTCCGTAAATCGCCGCTGGCGGCGCGAGTCCGCGCAGATCATTGGTGAACTGGCCTTGTAAAAAATCGAAAGCATCCGGTCCAGTTACCCGCAAACAGGCGGCGGGCCTCCAGAGGTGGGCAACGGCTGAAAATCTTTCTTTAATTGGCATTTAATTGTTTTAAATAATCAACTTGCGCGTTTTTTCAAAAAATTGTGAGAACTTCCCTTGACTATAACAGTCACAGTCTTATCTCTTCAATCATCACTTTCACTTCTCCCGCCTAGCGGGAGTTTTGGGGTAACTAAGAAAGCAATGGGCGGGTCGCTTAGGGGTAGGCGACCCGCCTCTCTTTTTGCCCAAAACGAAGCTCTTCGGCCGGTTGAGGCACCATGACGAAGGACTTGCCCCGCGCCAACTCACTCCGCAGTTTGGCCCTTTGTGCAAAAAACCTCTGACATCAACGTCGTCGAGACGCGTGCCCTTCCCTCGCCTGCGCAGCTTCTGGCCGAACTGCCCAAAAGCGAACGCCAGGCCGAGTTTGTAACCCACGCGCGCGAGGAAATCCACCGCATCATTTTCACCGACGACAAGCGCCACCTGCTCATCGTCGGCCCCTGCTCCATCCATGACGTCGCGGCGGGCCGCGATTATGCCCAGCGCCTGGCCGCACTCGCCCGCACCGTGGCCGACCGCGTGAAGATCGTGATGCGCGTCTATTTTGAAAAGCCGCGCACCACCGTCGGCTGGAAGGGCCTCATCATGGATCCCCATCTCGACGGCTCGCACGACATCGCCGCCGGCCTGCGGCTCGCGCGAACCTTCCTGCGCGACGTGCTCGACCTCGGCCTGCCCACCGCCACGGAGCTGCTCGACCCCATCACGCCGCAATACATCGCCGACCTCGTCTGCTGGTCCGCCATCGGCGCGCGCACGGCCGAGTCGCAGACGCACCGCCAGATGGCCTCCGGCCTCTCCATGCCGCTCGGTTTCAAAAACGGCACCGACGGCTCGATCCAGACTGCCATCAACGCCATCAAGGCCGCCGCGCAACCGCACACCTTTCTCGGCATCAACCTCGACGGCGCGGCCTCCGCCGTGGTCACCCGCGGCAATCCGAACTGCCATATCGTGCTGCGCGGCGGCAGCTCGGGCCCGAATTATTCAACCGCGCACATCGCACAGACCGAGCAACTCCTCGCCAAGGCCGGCCTGCTGAAATCGATCCTCGTGGATTGCTCGCACGACAACTCCGCCAAGCAGCCCGAGCGCCAGCCTGAGGTGATGCGCTCCCTTCTCGCGCAAATCGCCGCCGGCAACACCTCGATCATGGGCGCGATGATCGAGAGCAACCTCTTCGCCGGCACCCAGCCCTTCCCCCAACCACTCGAAAAACTCCGCTACGGCGTGAGCATCACCGATGCGTGCATCGACTGGGACACCACGGAAGCCCTCGTGTGCGAGGTGCATGCTGCCCTTGCGCCGCGGTTCGGTTGAAGGCCTTCGCATTTTCAAGTTTTTTTGAAGACACGGCGTTTCAAGCGCACGACCGTGCGACCGATAGTGGCGTATGCTTTTCACCCGCACTGTCTTGTTTTTTTCTTTGGGCGGCACTTTGATCATGCAATCGTCGAAAGCGGGCGCATCCGATCCGCGTTTCGGCGTGATGACCCATTTCGCGCAGGGGTGGACGCCCGACTGGGCCTGGATCGCCAGCATCCGCTCCATCAGCAGCGTCCGGGATGAGCTTTATTGGAACGTCGTCGAGCCGCAAAAGGGCTCATACGTCTTCCCGGATGCCTACGACAGCTACATGTCCACCTTAAAGCAGGCCGGCATCTCCCCCTTGATTGTGCTCGGCTTCGAAAATTCGAATTACGATGGCGGAATGACGCCTTACACGGATGAAGCCATGGCCGCCTATGGCCGGTACGGCGTGCAGGTGCTCAGCCATTATGGAAGCCAGATCAAGGCCGTGGAGATATGGAATGAATACAATGGCACCTTCTGCCAAGGGCCGGCGACGACCGACCGGGCCGGCACCTATGCGAAGATGCTCAAGCAGGCGTATACCCAGATCAAGGCCGCGCGGCCGGACGTGATCGTGGTGGGCGGCGCCACCATCGAGACGCCGCTGCCCTATTGGGAAAATTTGATGCAGAATGGCGCGCTGGCCTCGATGGACGTCCTGTCCGTCCACCCCTATCGCTATAATTCTGCGCCGGAAGGCATTGAGAACGACATCAGCACCCTGCAGGCCCTGGTGAAGAAATATAATAATGGACAGTCAAAGCCCATCTGGGTCACCGAGGTCGGCTGGGGCATCCAGCAAAACCCCGGAGAGGGCGAAATGTTCATCGACCAAGCCGTGCAGGCAAAATTTCTTGTGCGCGCCTATGCGCTGCTGCTCTCGGCCGGGGTCGAGCGCGTCTATTGGTATCTCCTGCGCGATTATGACGACTTCACGCTCGGCCTCACCACCGCCACGGCCACGCCCAAGCTTTCCGCCTACGCCATGCAGACTCTTATCAACGAGCTCGCTGGCGCGAAGTGCATAAGCCGTGAAGTCACCGATCCAAACATCTATTCCATCCTCTTTGTCCGCCCCGACGGGACGGAAGTCCGCGTGCTCTGGGCTCTGAAGCCAGCGACGGTGAACCTCTCCGGCTATGCGTGCATGATTAGCATGGTTGGGAAACAACTCGGCGCGCCGGCCACGTTCGCACTCACCGATCAGCCCGTCTTCGTCGAGGGCTCGTTACGGGGACTGCCCGCGCCGGCCGCCGATACCGAGACCGCTCTGACGGATTCGGATCATGGCTTCACGGGCACGCAAGGGCAGAATGGCTGGTCATTCGGCTCTTTCATCGGCTCCGGCACGAACTTCCAGCCGATGATCACATATACCGTCACCGACTGGACAGAGATATGGTCGAACCAGTATGCCTACAACGACGTCACGCCCGGCGACCAGCATCCGTCTCTAACCAGCGGCTGGCCCGTGTCGGCCGTGCGCCGCTGGACGAGCACGGTCGAAGGCACGGTTCACATCACCGGCAGTTTCCAATGCGGCGAGGGCGGCGACGGCGTCGGTGTCCGCATACTCGTCAACGGCCTGCCGCTTTTCCGCAAGCTCCTCGGCCATGGCCAGGCCATCAGCTATGGTTTCGATTTTCTCCAGCCTGTACATATCGGCACGACGCTCGATTTTGCCGTCGATCCGGGATCCGGCACCGACATCACCGACGACGCCACCACCATGACCGCAACGATCCTCTCGCACCCGGGCGCGACCACCCAGCAAAACCTCTCCCCCACCGCCTGGTCATTCGACGGCGTGCTGGCAGGGCCCTGATCCGGCTTTCTGTCCCCGTACGCCGGTTCCCCGCCATAGGGGCTTCGTTGTTTCGAAAATTTTGCTTCCAGCAACTTCTTCCGTGCCTTTTGCTGCAATTCTCTTCCATCCATGAAATCCCCCATCCGTGTCGCCGTGACCGGCGCCGCCGGCCAGATCGGCTACTCCCTCCTTTTTCGCATCGCTTCCGGCGCCATGTTCGGCGCCGACCAGCCCGTCATCCTCCATCTCATCGAGATCGAGCCCGCGCTCAAGGCGCTCAATGGCGTCGTGATGGAGCTCGATGACTGCGCCTTTCCGCTGCTCAAGGGCATCGTACCCACCGCCTCGCTCGAGGAAGGCTTCAAGGGTGTCAACTGGGCGCTGCTCGTCGGCTCCGTCCCGCGCAAGGCCGGCATGGAACGCAAGGACCTCCTTGGCATCAACGGCCGGATTTTCACCGGCCAGGGGCAGGCCATTGCCAAGCATGCCGCGAGCGATGTGCGCGTGCTCGTCGTCGGCAACCCGTGCAATACGAATTGCCTCATCGCCATGAACAACGCGCAGGGCGTCCCCGCCGATCGCTGGTTCGCCATGACCATGCTCGACCAGAACCGCGCCAAGACTCAGCTCGCCAAGAAGGCCGGCGCCGACATCACGGCGGTCACCCACCTCGCCATCTGGGGCAACCACAGCTCCACGATGTATCCTGATTTCGCCAATGCAAAGATCAACGGCCAGCCCGCGTCCACCGCCGTCAAGGATGAAGCGTGGTTCAAGGACACCTTCATCCCGATCGTGCAGAAACGCGGCGCGGCCATCATCGAGGCCCGCGGCGTAAGCTCCGCCGCCTCCGCCGCCAATGCCGTCGTGGACACCGTGCGCGCGCTCACCACGCCCACACCCGCGGGCGACTGGTTCAGCGTCGCCGTTTGCAGCGACGGCAGCTACGGCATCGAGAAAGGCCTGATCTTCAGCTATCCCATCCGCAGCGACGGCGAGAAATGGAGCATTGTGTCCGGTGTGCCGCTCAGCGACTTCAGCAAAACGAAAATCGCCGCGACCGAAGCCGAGCTCAAAGAGGAAAAATCCCTCGTCGCCGACCTTCTGTCAAAGTGAGCGCCAGCCGGATCGCGGCTTGATCTACCGGCCGCCGGCTTTTTCAGTGGCGCCGCCGCCGGCCTTGTGGGAAGAAATTTCCCTGTCGTGAAACCGGTTGCGCCTCCCACCCCTCGCGCTGCCCCGCCCGCCCGCTGGGCGCCTCTGCTGGCGGGCGTTGTCGTGGTGCTCGCGGCTTTCGCCGCGTATCACAACAGCTTTTCCGGGCCTTTCATCTTTGATGACAAGCCAGTGATCCTGGAAAACTCGACTATCCGGCACCTTTGGTCGGCACTGTTACCGCCGCCGGGAGGCATGACGGTCAGCGGCCGGCCCATGCTCAATCTCTCGCTGGCCATCAATTATGCCTTGGGCGGAACCGACGTGGGGACCTACCATGCGCTGAACCTGGCAATTCATGTCCTCGCGGGGCTGGCGTTGTTGGGGATAGTGCGACGAACCTTGCTGCGACCGGCCCTGCGCGAACGGTTCGGCGCTGCGGCACTGCCTCTGGCTTTGGCGGTCGCCGTGCTCTGGATCGTGCATCCGTTGCAAACCCAGGCTGTGACGTATGTCGTCCAGCGAGCCGAGTCGCTGATGGGGCTGTTCTATCTACTTACGCTGTATTGCTTTGTTCGCAGCGTTGACCAAGGCCGGTCCGTTTTCTGGCCGCTGGCTGCCGTGGCCTGCTGCCTTCTGGGCATGGCGACCAAGGAGGTGATGGTCTCGGCGCCGCTGATGGTCCTGCTTTATGATCGCACGTTTGGGGCCGGGTCGTTTCGCGAAGCGTGCCGGCAGCGCTGGCGGCTCTATCTGGGATTGGCAGCCACGTGGCTGCTGCTCGGCTACCTGGTTTTCAGTACCGGCGGCAACCGCGGCGGAACCGCAGGGTTTAATGTTGGCGTCAGCTGGTGGGCCTACGCACTGACACAGTTTGAAGCCGTCGCGCATTATCTCCGGCTGTCATTCTGGCCGCATCCGCTGGTTTTCGAATATGGAACTTTCTGGGTGCAACGCGCCGGCGAGGTGGCTCCAGCTGCGATCATCGTGGTGCTGCTCGTCGCCGGGACAGTGATTGCCCTGTGGCGATGGCCTGCCATCGGATTCCTGGGCGCATGGTTTTTCGCGATGCTCGCACCGACTTCCCTGGTGCCCGGCACCCTCCAAATGATCGTGGAGTATCGCATGTACCTGTCGCTGGCCGCAGTGATCGTGCCGATCGTGCTGGGCCTTTACCTTTTAGCTGGGAGAAAAAGCGCGGTGGTATTTCTCGCGCTCGCCGCGGGACTGGGCTGGGCGACGGCCCGGCGCAACGAAGATTACCGCAGCGCGGTGGCCATTTGGGCCGATACGACGGCCAAGCGACCGGACAATCCCATTGCCCATAACAATCTGGGCAATGCCTTGCGCGAAGATGGCCGGCTCACCGAGGCCATGGCACATTATCAGGAAGCCCTGCGCCTCAAGTCCGATTATCCCGAAGCGCATAACAATCTCGGCATCGCCCTCGAAAAAATGCGGCAAACGCCGGAAGCCATGGCCGAGTACGAAACGGCCTTGCGCCTGAAGCCCGATTATCCGGAAGCGCACAACAACCTCGGGGTCGCCCTGGCCGGCCAGAGGCGGTTGCCGGAAGCCATCGCTCATTTTGAAGCCGCGCTGCAACTCAACCCGGATTACGCGGGCGCGCACAACAGCCTGGGCATCGCCCTCGCCAGCCAGGGGCGGCTGCCCGAAGCCATCGCCCATTTTGAAGCGGCGGTCCGGCTCAAGCCCGATTACCCGGAAGCGCAGAATAATCTTGGAATCGCGCTCATGAACAGTCCCGGGCGCTTGTCCGAAGCGATGGTTCATTTTGAAGCCGCTCTGCGCCTGAAGCCCGGCATCGAGCCGGCGCAGCAGGCGGTGGAACAGTGGCAAGCGGCCCAAAGATGACTCGGCCCGAGGCCGGCTTCTCACCCGGCTTGCTTTCGGCCCCGGCCTGCGGCATGGTGTCCAATTCGTTCTTTGTACTGGTTTGCACACCAATCGCCCTTGGCTTGTCGCAGGGCTGGTTACTTTGGGGGTGTTCTGGATTCGACCCTTGGTTGGAGTGCGCCGCTGCCTGTCGAGCGCCGAAGGCCGCTCGTTAATCTCCCTTCGAAAACAAATAAACGGCAAATACGAAGCAATGCCTCTGGCGGCCTAATTAACGGCCGCCTCGTCCGCCCGGTGACACCTGCTAGCCGGTGCGAACGTCGATAGCAGGAATAGCCCGCGAGGCTGCCACCGACGCGCGGGCCGTACCTTCATCCCGGTGGCTGGCCGGCGTCGAGCAAGCGTTGACGCATGACACCGGCGAGACCTAGTCGATGCTACACCGGTAGACGCGGTTCGCGAAGGTCAGGGGCACCCGGGTTCAACTCCCGGCACCTCCACCATTTTGCACATTCGTCCGAAAACTCGGACGTATTGCCCACGGCCATGTTCGTTTCGGCCAATGCAGACCAGGGCTTTATGAAAGAAACGGTTAAGGTTTGGTCGCGAAAAATGCGGTTCAACCCGACCTTTTGGAGAAATGACTTCATTTCTCCAAGATTTTCCTGCGAAACCAGTTTCTCCCCTTGATTGGCCTCTGAAATCCAGTTTCGGAGCGGTTCAACCCGATTCGCTTTGGCCTTTTCCAAAGCGATGATTTTGGCCTCCAATTCGACCTTCTTTGGGATGAGCGGATTCTTGAGTTCCTTGAACTCGGCAAGATCGATTGAGCCATCGGTAAACCCGTCGTTGAGACGATCAATCTTTGATTTGACGGTCATCGACTCGGCTCGAAGCCGCTCAATCTGCGCTTGCTTGGCCGTCAAGCCTTCGGCTTCCCAAACCTCAACTTTGGCGAGGAATCGCTCCTTCCACACTTCGGGCAGCGTCACCAGTCGCACGTTCCGCTTCACTTCCTCCGCGAAGATCTCTTGGCGGACGAAGGTGCTGCTTTCGCAACCCCGCTTTTTGTTTTTGTGCGTGCAACGATAGTAGGAGTAGCGAAGGCCGCTCTTCTCCCCGCACCCTTCCCCACGGCAGGGATACCCTGCCGCGCCGAATTCGTCTTTTCCCGCAACGACTTCGGCTTGGTTCACCCGTTTGTCAGCATCCCCGACTTCGGTCGGTTCCGGCTCGCGCTTCGCGGACTGCGCGCTCGCCTCCACCTCCCTCAGTCCATCGCTCACGCGATGGGCACGGGTTCACCCACACGGACGGGTTTGGATTTTTTTCGTCTTTCCCGCAGTTTTTTAACTGCGCGATTTTCAGAAATATTTTTCTGATGATAATATATTTCAGTTAACCCTTGGCGATGATGCGCACTGGCTCTCCGGTCTCCGCTTCCTTCTTCTCGCAGAGCGCGACGAAATCCCTGAAGCTTTGCTTTAGCTCCTCGATGTCTTTCGCGTCGGATTTGTAAAGTTTCCGCGCCCGCGTCTCGACGATGACGAGCGTATGCGGCAACCGCTCCCGCAAAACCGCCGCGCTAATCTGCGCCCCCTTGTCTGCCTCGAATGCCTCGGCGCAGAGATAAATCGTCGCATACGGCTCGGCGTGATACTCCTCGCGGAGATAGCCCGTGCATCCCGAGAAAGCAGAAGGCCATTGCTGTGCCTGCACCGCCGATTCGTCTGCGCTCTGACCCTTCCAGTGCGCATAGATGTCAATTCCCATGATGGCTGAACGAAAAGCGACAGCGGAACCCATCGCCTTCGTCCGAATAACGCTGATAATATCGACCGTGTGCGCGCGGAGTGAGCCGCCCGCACTCTTGACGCACCGGCAGGTCGTCTTCGACCGCCGGTATAATGGAAAGAGGGCGGCGGCGAACGAGGGGGGGGGTATTGAGCCGCAAAGCATTTAATGTGTCTTGGACAACTGACGCTCTCGCTTGGAATCATTCATCCTGCTCATAAAATTGAGCAATGATACGGCCTTGAGGCTGTTCAGCTCATTGTCATAGTCCACATCGACACCGTGTATGATGGCGTGTCGATTGAAACTGCCGTCTTTTTTCTTGGAACTGGGCATTCGCATAGCGCCGACTGGCAGTAGGGCCCGTAAGGCAGCTTCTAGAAAGAAATCTCCTGCTACTTCCTGAACAAGTGCTTCTACGCGATCCCTGTACTTTAAGGCCACGAAATATTCGACTCCAATGAGATCGCGGGAAACGCCGTCGGCTTGCGCAAGAAGCACCGGGATGGCGAGCGCGTAGTGCTGCTCGCGATGAGCTTTAAAAGCTTTGGTAAGTATAGGGGTGCGTTTCTCCTGTTTGGCGCATAGATCGCTTTCGATTGCATCAAGCCTCCCTCTGAAATGCTCAATCATCGTCTGGTTAATCGCACCCTCTTCCTTCCCATCAATAAGTGCCGCCAACGCAAAGAAGGCTTCCGTATCCATCTCGGGATCAAAAAACCAAGAGTAGTCGAGCAACCCTTCAAACACGCTTTTTTCTGCCGCTTTGAGGCGCTTTTCCATTGCGGGGAGTGCCTCAATAAAAAGGGCCGCGTTCTGCGTCACCTTAAGTAATGTTTTTCTGAATTGCTCAGGCCCTCCAAAATTGTCTTCGATAAATTTTGAGAGTACGTCAGAGATTTTGCTGACGCTTGCCTGGATCAGCGGCCCTAAATCTTGGAGAATAGCTTTGTCCAGCGGGTGCGGTAGATTGCCGATATTGGGCGGCATTTCAGTGTGCTCACTCATCGCCTAAAAACCTCTCTGCTCCGCCAATCTAAAGCAAGTACGGCACTCGATTGTTGAGATAAGAACGCTGTTGTGTGATAACAACCTGGGCAAAGCTCGTATCAGCCAAAGGGCTACGATTTAACATTCCGCCCTCCGCCGCGCGCTCCTCTGCGGGAAAATGCGCGCGCGGCGGAGAAAAATGAGGCTTCAGAAACCCGTTCGGCTATCTGAAAAAACTTGTCGAACCCGTCTCGCCAGCCAAGCCTCACGTGCAAAGGATCACTCATGAAAGAGCCAGGATTAGACAATCGTCATCGCGACAAAGCATCGCCCAAGACTGGCGAGATTCAGCAAAAACGGAGCGACACGCTGAACAAGAACCTTCCCCGACCAATTCCGCAATTCTCCCCCAACGCAACGTTGGGAACGATGAGAAAGGAAACGGGTAAGCTCAGCGTGGAAGCTGTGCGACGGGCTGCTGAACGCCGCCGCTAAGCGCCGGCTACGGCGCGGACGAATGCCGCCGTGAGGCGGCAACGGGTCGAACCCGTGTCGACCAAAGGCCGAAATTCGTCCACGCGGATGAGGTGACGTCCGCGTCACCAGTAAAGCATGAGCAGACCAGCGGACGGGCGCGAGTTTGGCTCCGCAAACCTCGCGCAGGTCGCCTGCTCATTCCGCAGGTCAAAGGCTCGGGAGTTTGTCCTGGAGGCATACACGCCGGAAGGCAAAGCTCGCCGAGTCTTTGACCCCCTCCCCCGCGATAGCGGGTTCCCAAACCCGTCCGGTGTGTAAAATGTAAAGGACGCAGTGCTGTCCTTTACCCGTCCAAACCCGTCCGTGTGGGTGAACCCGTGCCCATCGCGTGAGCGATGGACTGAGGGAGGTGGAGGCGAGCGCGCAGTCCGCGAAGCGCGAGCCGGAACCGACCGAAGTCGGGGATGCTGACAAACGGGTGAACCAAGCCGAAGTCGTTGCGGGAAAAGACGAATTCGGCGCGGCAGGGTATCCCTGCCGTGGGGAAGGGTGCGGGGAGACCCGCTTACGCGGGATTTTCGTCAAAGAAAGTCCGGACAGTCGCTAGCAAAGACCACCATTTTTAGAAAAAGCCCGTCGTAGGCACAGGCCACGCGACGGGCTGGAAGCTGCAAAAAGGCTCAAGGCTTTTTCACGCCTTGTCCTTGCCGTGATGTTTGCTCATCGCGTCGAACTTCTGCTGCTGGTCGGCCGTGAGCAGTACGCGGATCTGTTGCTGGCCGGCGCTCATGATATCGTGCCGCGTGGCTTTGCGCACATCGTCGGTCAACGACGTGTCCGCCTTCAGGGCTTTTAGCTGTTCCTTCTGGCCTTTAAAAATAGGCTCGATTTTCGCCTTCTGGTCGTCGGTCAGGCCGAGTTTTTCCGAGAGCGCCTGCAGGTGATGATCATGATGGGCGTGGCCCGCTTTTTTACCGGTGACCGGCGTGGCGGGGGTGGCCGCCGGCGTGGGGCCGGAAACCGTCGCCGTGTCGTCGGCACGAAGCAGCGGTAACGCGACCAGGGCAGCCAGCAGGGTGGGAACGAGGAGGATGTTATTGAGGGATGATTTCATGAGAAGTTTGGTTAACCACCAAGACGCCCCCGGCGCGGGCAGGTTACAGCCGCGCAAAAATTCGCCAGCCAGACGCAAATCATTCCCTCAAAATAAAACCGCCGCGGGCACCAGGCCGCGCGGCGGGAGAGTGGGCAAGCCACCGGAATGGCCTTTAATTATTCCGTTTGCTGCGGGGGAGGAGCAGGCGGCTGGTCACCGGCGGCCGGGGCTGGAGGCGGCGGGCCATTATGGCCGCCGGAACCGCGGATTTTTTCGAATTTTTCCTGCTGCTCGGGCGTGAGCAGTGCACGGATCTGCTCGTGCGTGGTTTTCATAATGTCACGCCCCTTGCTGCGCTTGTCGTCATCAGACAGCGAACTGTCGTCACGCAAGGTCTTTATCTGGTCGCTCTGCGCCTGGAGCAACGGAAGGATTTTGGCCTTCTGGTCGTCGGTCAGGCTCAGGCGCTCGGTCAGCATCTGCAGCATTTTTTCCGGGCTCATGCGACCGCCGTTGCGATGCGGCTTTTCGCCTGCCGGCGGCGTGGTGGCTGCGGGTGGCGGGGGCGGAGCATCCGACTGGGATTGATCTTGGGCACGCAGAAAGGACACTGCGGACAGGCCGAGCATCGCTGCGGCCAGTGAGAATCTGAGGGTTGATTTCATGGAGTGATGGGATGGTTGAGATTGTCATACAGGGAGACGCCGACCAAGGGAAAAAGTTGCAGCCATCTCATTGCGGGCCGTTGGTATTGAAACAGAAAGGCGGCTTTCCGTCATAGCATCCCATGAAATTTCCCCAACTTTCCGCACTCGCCATGGAGACCGTGGCCTCGGTCCAAGGCACGCTGCCGCCCGCTATCCGCCCGCTCGCCCAGGCCCTGCCTGTGAGTTGCGAACCCACACCGAACGCCGACCTGCTCGCCGACGGCTGCGAATCCGATCTCCTCGGCCTTTTCGTCGGCCCCGCCTATGCCGACGCACAGGCGACCAACTTTGCCGACGTGCCCCCGCAAATCCTGCTCTTCCTCGAAAATCTCTGGGACTATGCCGAAGCCGACCTGCAAATTTTTCGTGAAGAAGTCCGTCTCACCTACTTGCACGAGCTGGGCCACTATCTCGGTTGGGACGAGGACGACCTCGCCCGCCGCGGCCTCGATTGATGCACTCCGCGCTTTCCAACCTGCCGGGGGCATGTCTTTATTTCACCCATCCGCGCGCCCGGGCGCGGAACAAACCGCCTGTTTCCCGCCACCAACGTATCATGAAAAAGCACCTTCTTTGCCTGCTTGCCGCCTGTCTTGCCGCCGTGCCCCTCGCCCGCGCTGATGACAACTTCGGCGAACTTGTCGACCATCTGAAAAATTCGGAGTCGATCCTGCGTGACTTCATGGGCAATCCGGACACCGCCATTCCCCCGGCCGTTCTGGCGAAGGCCCGCGGCCTCGTCATCGCGCACCAGTTCAAGGCCGGCTTTTTGCTCGGCTTCCAAGGCGGCTATGCCGTCGCCCTTGTGAAAAAGCGCGACGGACACTGGAGCGTGCCCGGTTTCATGAAAGCGGGCGAAGCCAGCTTGGGCCTGCAGGTTGGCGGCAAGGCCACCGATCTCGTTTACGTGCTCATGGACGAGGATGCAACCCACCGCCTGCTCGAGACGCGCTTTAACATTGGCGTGGATGCCAAGGCCGTCGCCGGCCCGCACGCGAGCGAAGCGGACAGCTCCACCGAAATCCTGAAAACGCCCGTGCTCATCTACAGCAAATCGAGCGGCCTCTACGCTGGCGCCACCATTAAGAGCGGCTATCTCACCCGGGATGACACTTCCAACCAGCTTTTCTACCATACACACTACGGCCTGCCGGAAATCCTCTACAGCGACTGGGTCACCCCGGCGCCTGAATCCGCGCCGTTGATGAACTACGTCCAGCAGATCGCGCCGTAACTCGCACAGGGCCGGCGTGAATCAAACGCCGGACGCGGCGCGCCAGGCACGCAGGTAAGCCGCCAGCTCCGCCAGCGCACACCCGGCCACCAGTTCCTGCATTGCCACGCGCGCCAGGCCCGGGCCGTTGATGCGCCCGCTGCGCACGATGAATTTTCCGCCGCCCGCCTTGTGGGCCAGCGCCCACCAGGCGAATGGCTCGGTGATTTTCCAGTCCGTCGAGGGTTCTGCGTAGCCAGTCGTCGCCAGCGCCAGATCGCTCCCAAACAGGACACAAGCGCCACGGGCCATCTGCCCGGCCACGACCACGGACACACTGTTCGCTACCGCCGCCGGTGCGCGCTCCACCCCGAGATGGCGCACCTTTTCGTCAAGCGTGTAGGCCGTGATGCCCCCGAGAAAAAACTCCGATGCGCCCGACACCGCGCCAAGGCGCGCCTGCACGTGGCCGCACGTCATGCTCTCCGCCACCGCCAGCGTCATCCGCGGTTCGCGCCGCAGGAGTGCTTTCAGTTCATTGATTTCATCGGCGGGCATGATGCGCTTCCTTTCAAAGGCTTATTTGCAGCCCCACCGGACAGTGGTCGCTGCCCATGACTTCCGGCGAGATCCAGGCGCGCTTCAACGCAGGACGCAGTTTTTCGCTCGCGACGAAATAATCGACGCGCCACCCGATGTTCCGCGCCCGGCAGTCGCCCATCTGGCTCCACCAGGTGTAGTGCCCCGGGCCTTTTTCAAACTCGCGAAATGTATCCACAAAGCCGCGGCTGAGCAATTTGGTGAAATTGGCGCGCTCCTCGTCGGTGAACCCGGCGTTGCGCCGGTTGCTTTTCGGGTTTTTGAGGTCGATGTCGGTGTGCGCCACGTTGAGATCGCCGCAAAAAATCACCGGTTTTTTGCGCTCGAGCTTTTTCAGGAATTTCAAGAATGCCGGATCCCACTCCTGCGTACGGTAGGCGAGACGTGTGAGCCCGCGCTGCGAATTCGGCTGGTAGACGTTCGCCAGAAAAAAGTCCGCAAACTCCAGCGTGAGGACGCGTCCTTCACCGTCGTGCGCAGGAAGACCGATGCCCTGCGTCACCTTTATTGGCTTCACCCGCGTGAAGACCACTGTCCCGCTGTAGCCCTTTTTCAGCGCGCTGTTCCAGAATGCCTCGTAGCCACTCAGCCACGCCACGTGCTGCACATCGCCGGGATGGGCCTTGGTCTCCTGCAGGCAGATGACGTCCGCGCCGCTGGCCGCCATGTAATCGAGCAGGCCCTTCTTCAGCGCGGCGCGTACGCCATTGACGTTCCACGACACAAATTTCATGCCGGCCCATCAACGCGACCGCCGCCGCCGGGTGCAAATCGTTTCGTGCGCCCAGCGCACCTTCCTGTTGCCAAGGCCGCGGCGACTGCCCCACGCTCGTGGTTTTCCAAGCCTTTCCGTTTATGTCCGCCTTCGCTCCTCTTCCACTCGGCCAGCGCATTCCCGACAGTGCACACTCTGTCTCGTGCAGCCTGCCGACCATGCGCGCCGTGACCGGCTACGAGGAAAAGGATCCCGAGATCACGCGTCACCTGACTTCGGGCTATCCGCGCTTTGTCGTCCATCCCTTCGTTCGCCAACTTGCGCAACAGCTCGCGGAAAAACACCGCCTGCAGGGCTCCACGCTCTGGCTCACCTCGTCCGCCGGCATGGCCGGCCAACTCGCCTCGCAGCTTGGCGCCGATGGCCGGATTTTTTCCGACGGCGGTCTGCATGGCGTGTCACATCCTGAAAACACCGAGCTCGCCACCCGTGCCAAGACATTCCTGCAGAACGTCGGCGGCTTTCTTTCCTCCCGGGAAGCCGAGGACCGCCTCGTGCAGCTCGGCGCGCTGCCCGCCGCCGGCCTGGAAGATCTTTTCGGCGGCGACGCGGCGGCCGAAGTGAAGCACCATCTGCGGCGCGCCTTCCCCGCCGCGCGCGACGGCGATCTTTTCCTCGCCAGCAGCGGCATGAGCGCCATTTACGCCGCCTTCCGTGCGCTTTCTGAAGTCCAGGCCGCGCGCGGCCGCACGCTTTGGATCCAGCTCGGCTGGCTCTACCTCGACACCATCTCCATCCTGAAAAAACTCACCGCCACGCCGGGCGACTACATTTACCTGCGCAATGTGTTCGATCGCGCGGCGCTCGAGCGCTTTTTCGCCGAAAACGGCCCGCGGATCGCCGGACTTGTCACCGAGGTGCCGACCAACCCGCTCATCCAGACGCCCGACGTGCCCTGGCTGGCCGCCCTCGCGCGGCGCCATGGCGCCGCGCTCATCCTCGATCCATCCGTGGCCTCGGCTTTCAGCGTTGACCTGCTGCCGCATGCCGACGTCGTCACCACCAGCCTGACCAAATACACCGCGAGCGAAGGCGACGTCATCGCCGGCCTCGCCGTGGTCAACCCGGCCTCGCCGCACGCGGAGACACTGCGCCAGAAACTGCCCGCGTGGCTCGAACCGGTTTACCCTCGCGACCTCGCCCGCCTGGCTGCGCAAATCGGCCGGACCGAAGCCGTGCTCGCACGCATCCACGAAAGCGTGCCGCGCGTAGCCGCGTTCTTGGAGCAGCATCCCGCCGTCCGCGAGGTGTTCTGGGCGCGCCGCACGGAGTCGCGGGAAAATTTCACGCGCGTGACCCGCGCGCCCGGGACCGTCGGCGCGATGATTTCATTCACGCTGCGCGGCCCGCTCGAAAAGTTCTACGACCGGCTGCGCCTGCCCAAGGGTCCGAGCTTCGGTATGACGACCACGCTCATCTGTCCGTTCATCTACCTCGCTCATTACGACCTGGTCACGAGCGAGGCCGGCCGTGCCGAGCTGGCCGCCAGCGGCATCGATCCCAGCCTGCTGCGCCTCTCCATCGGCACCGAGCCGGTGGATGAAATCATCTCCGCGCTCGCCGAGGCGCTGGCCTGAAAATCCGCCGCGGCCGTGAGTCCCTGCCTGCTGGCCGTGAAAATCCTTCCCGGCGCATCGCGCAATGAAATCTGCGGCTGGCTCGGCGAAACCCTGAAGGTGAAACTCACGGCGCCGCCCGTCGATGGCCGCGCCAACGACGCGCTCGTCGAATTTCTCGCCGAAAAACTCGGGTTGCCGCGGCGGTCCGTCGCGCTCACGCGCGGGGAGACCGCCCGGCAGAAAGTCGTGCGCATCGATGGCCTGACGCTGACGGAAGCCAGGGCCCGTTTGTCATCCATTAGCTGACAACATAATAAGGCCCGGCCACCCGTGGCAGGCAGAAAAAATCCGGCGCGGCTTGCTGGCCGCGCCGGGAAACTCGCAAAAAAATTTCCGCTCTTCTATTTCGCGCCGGTGAGCATGTCTTCCATCAGTGCAAGCGCCGTGGCTTCGGTGATGTCGCGCACGTCATAATGCTGCGCCACACGGGCAGCCTGCGGATCCTTGCCGAGAATATCGCTGGAGGAGGCCTGGCCGATAATCGCGGAATCCTTCAAGCGGATTGCGGTGGCCTGGATGTCGGGCACCGTCACGGTTTCATCACCGGAGACATTGGACACGGTGACATTGCGACTGGAAACGAGGACTTCGACGGCAATGTCGGCGACATTGGCGATGGCTTCGCGGTCCTTGCGGGCCTGGTCGCCGCCGACGGCCGCAAACGTATCAAAGGGCTTGTCGGCCAGAAGCGAGGCGGCGACCTTCTGGTCGGCCAGGCGGGAGCCGGCGGCGCGGAAGGGACGCCCGAAGAGACGCTCGACATCACGCACCGTCTGGCGGTCGGCGAGCGTGGGTGCGGCGGCGTCCTTGGCCTCGTAAGTGTTGTGCGCGATGATTTTTTCATTCTGCGATCCGGGCGCGGCCTGGCCGTTGCTGCTTGTTTCCGAGCGGTCGGCCTCGGTGCGCTCGGTGCGTTTGATGAGCTTGAGGCCGGATTCGGCATCGATGAGCTCGCGGTTGACGTAGAAAATGAAACGCGGGCCTTCGGTCTGGGCAAAGGCGGCACGGAATTTATCCACGATCGCCTTGGCGGCATCGGGCGTGACCAGCGGCGCCTGGGCGCCGCCGTAAAGCCTCTGGTTGTCCGCAGCGGGCGCGGCCGCCGGGGGAGGGGGCGCCGGAACGACGGGTACCGGTGCCTCGGGAGGTTGATCATCCGCAAGCACGAAGGTGGCGGGCAGAAGGCTGAAGACGGCTAGACAAAGCAGGCGGGTTTTCATGGCGATATTTCTCCGTGGTTCAGCGCGCCTGGCGGACGCGGATGGTGAAATTCCTGGCCTGGGTGTTCATTGCGGTGAAATGCACGGCTTCGGTGGAATATTCCGCGAGAATGAGATTCTGCCACGGCGTCTCGTCGCCGGTTGAAAATCCATTCGCATCCTTGAACACGCACTGGATTTGCACCTGGATGCGGCGGCCTTCGCGGTTTTTCACGAGCGCCACGATGTCGAGGCGGCCATCGGGCAAGGTGCGCGGCTCGAGGCCGGTGCAGGTGATGGAGACCTGCGTGGGTTTATCGAGCAGGACAAACTGGTTGGTATTCTCGATGGAGTACTTGGTCGTGTCCTGCGGCGTGTACGGACCGGGTTCGGTCTGGCAGCCGGCGATGAGCAGGAGGCCGGCAACGGCGGCAAAGGCGTGGAATGCGGTTTTCATAAGTCGGCTATGGGGTGTGACTGCGGATTATCGTGAGAGTTCACTCAAAAAAACGACCGTGTTGGCCGAGGCATCGGCGGGAACGGTAATGGTAAGCTGGCGGGTAAGCTCGGATGCCGGATAGCCATCCTTGGTCAGAAATTCGATTTGGGCGGGATACTCGCCCGGACGGAGGTGAAGGGCCGCAAAACTGAGGTATTGCGGCAGATTGTCCCACGCGCGGATGTCAGCCTGGGGTGTGGTGGCAGCAGAGGCAAACTTGCTGATAAGACCAATCGCGGCAAGGCCGACCGCAGCGCGATTGCTATCGCGGGAATTGTTATTGGCGGCCATGGCGGCCCCGACCAGGGCAACATTGCCCACCGTGTCGGTGGTTTGCTTGAATACGACCTTGTTGCCAAGAATGTGGTCCATCACGCGGCCACCGCGCGTGGTGGCCTGAAAATTGAGATTGTCGTAAGGCGGCAGCGAAATGGTGCGGCCGTCCACGATAAGGCGCGCGGAATGGATATGCGAAGGCTCGGTGTAAAAGCGCAGCTGCTCGCCGTATTCACCGCCGGCATATTTGACCGGGCCGCGACCGTATTCGGCGAAAATGAGGACGTTGGCCTCCTTGTTATAGGATGGGAGGCTGCGCTTCGTCAGCGCTTGGGCGCGGGCTAACGCATCGGAGCCGTCGCCATCGAGTTTCACCGAGGCCAGGCCGTCGAGATAATCGAGCAGCACGTAGTCGCTCTGGTACTCGTGCGCCTCGGCGTCACTGTCCAGCAGTTGACCGGTGCGGTAGCAGGCGCGAGCGTTGTCCGGCTCGCCATCGCGCCAGTAGAGGATGGCGCGGTAATAATAATTCATGATGCGCTCGTAGGGCTCGCCGATGAAGGTCTTGGTGTCTTCGGGATGAAAAAAGCTGCGGGCCCGGGCGGCGTCGGCGGTGTTGGTGATGATGCCGCCGCCCTGCAGGATGGCATCGTCGAGCTTGGCCTTGGCTTCGTCGAAGTTGCCGATGCGCATCGCTGTGGCGGCGATGCGGTCGTCCCACAGCACGCGGTCCTTCGCCGGCGCCGCAGCGAGCTCGGCATTGCCGTCAACGATCGGGTCGCCGGTGTAGGCGATGGCCACGCGCGGCGGGCCTTCGCTCATGCAGCCCGTCAGCAAGTCGAAGGCGGCCAGCATAAGCAACCCGACCACACCGCAGCGGAAAAAAGGCGGCAGCGTGAGTCGGCCCCTGGGTTCATGTTTCCTCTGAGCCATAAGACGCGGGGGGCGCGGCA
>Ga0210388_10000112_pt1 | contig 96362 bp, 70 predicted proteins | sample IncBWC19OmetaG_FD_155485 | JGI IMG/M metagenome (GOLD analysis project Ga0210388, IMG submission 155485) | Forest soil microbial communities from Barre Woods Harvard Forest LTER site, Petersham, Massachusetts, United States - Inc-BW-C-19-O ... | reverse complement strand
ACCGGCACGCACACGCTCAAGCTCACGGTGACCGGCAAGAACTCCGCCTCGAGCAATTACCAGCTCTCCTCCGACAAGTTCACCTTCGTCGCCCAGTAATTACCCCATCGCGCGCAGGAAAATTAAACTCCTGCGCGCTGCCGTTAAACCCGGCGCAAATTGCCCGCATAGCATTGCAAAACAATTTCCCTTAGCCCCCGACCAACATCTCTGTTTCAAACCTGTACTGCTTCTTTCCCAATAATGAATACCTCGAACAAAAGTGTCAGTAAACTCCGCGGATTGGCCTGCCTGCTGACCGCGTTTTCGGCCGCCGTGCTACCCGCGCGCGCGCAAGTGAACATCTTGACGCAGCACAACGACAATGCGCGCACCGGCGCGAATCTGAGCGAAACCATCCTGAACACCTCGAACGTGAATGTGAATTCGTTCGGCAAGCTTTTCAGCTACTCGGTGTCCGGCGACGTTCTCGCGCAGCCGCTTTATATTTCCGGACTGAGCATCGCGGGCGGCACGCACAACGTGCTTTACGTGGCGACGATGAATGACCGCGTCTATGCCCTTGATGCCGACAGCAATACGCAGCTGTGGTCGGTGAACTATGCCATCAGCCCCGAAACGCCCGTTCCGATCACGGGCATTGTCGGCTCCAACACTCTCAACATCCACAACAACGTCGGCATTGAAGGCACGCCGGTCATCGACCTGTCGACCAACACGATGTACTTTGTGGCGCGGACCATCAACGGCAGCACCTATTTCCAGAGACTGCACGCGATTGATATTCTCACCGGCGCGGAAAAATTTGGCGGCCCGGTTACGATCACCGCCTCGGTGCCCGGCACGGGCAATGGCACCTCCGGCGGCAACGTGGCATTCGATCCGAAGATGGAAAATCAACGCCCCGGGCTCGCCCTCGCCAACGGCAACGTGATCATCACCTGGGCCGGACACGAGGACAAGGAACCCTGGCATGGTTGGGCCATCGCCTACAATGCCACCACGCTCAAGCAGACCTCGCATTACTGCCCGAGTCCCAACAGCCATGGTTGCGGTTTCTGGAATGGCGGCCAGGCGCCCGCGGTCGACGCGAGCGGCAACGTCTATATGATGACCGGCAATGGCTCCTACAATGGAACGACCGAATTCTCCAACAGCTTCCTTAAATTTACGAGCGGCAGCAGCGGACTGAGCTTTGTCGACTGGTTCACGCCCGATGGTTCGGGCTCCGGTACCAACACCGGCGACAACCCCACCAACGAAGACGCCCACGATTTGGATCTGGCTGCGGCTGGCGTGCTCCTTATTCCCGGCACCAGCGACGTGTTCGGCGGCGGCAAGCTGGGCAAGCTTTACCTCGTCGATACCGGAAACATGGGCCATGAGGTTTCCGGCAACACCCAGATCATCCAGAATTTCCAGGGCGTCACGGTCAACAGCACCTGCGGCTACAACCATATCCATGGTGCCCCGGTTTACTGGAACAGCCCCACCAACGGTCCGACCATCTACGTATGGGGTGAAAATGATTCCGGCCGGGCTTATAAGTTTACCGGCGGAAAATTCCAGACCACGGCCTTGTCGCATACGTCGGCCACTTCCCCGACCAGCGGTTGCGGCATGCCCGGCGGCATCCTTTCAGTTTCAGCCAATGGCAGCACCGCGGGCACCGGCATTGTCTGGGCCAGCACGGTCAACACCGGCAACGCCGTCCACAACAACGTGAACAGCATCCTGCGCGCCCTCGACGCCGACAACCTGGCCCACGAGCTCTGGAACAGCAACATGAACTCCTCGCGCGACAGTTCCGGCACGCTGGCCAAGTACGTTCCGCCGACCATCGCCAACGGTAAGGTTTACATGCCCACCTGGAATCAGGACACGGGCGGCTCGTCGAACACCATAAATGTCTACGGCCTGCTGACCCAGACCCAGGCGGCTGCGCCTTCGTTCAGCCCCGGTGGCGGCACATACACCAGCGCTCAGACGGTGACGATTTCGTCTTCCACCAGCGGCGCCTCCATCCGTTATACGACGGATGGCAGCACCCCGAGTGAAACTGCGGGCACGATTTACTCCAGCCCGGTGAGCATCAGCAGCAGCCCAACCACGCTGAAGGCCATTGCTTACAAGAGCGGCCTGACGGACAGTCCCATCACCAGCGCCACTTACACGATCAACATCGGCAGCGGCCCGATCAGCCTGGAGGCGGAAAACCTCTCGCCGACGGGCACCGGTGCCACGGTCAGCATCAGCAATGATGCCAACGCCAGTGGCGGAGTGGTGGAGTTCCTCAATGCCACGGCTGCCAGCCAGTTCATGACCCTGACCACGCCGAGCATTCCTGCCGGCACCTATCAGGTTCAACTGCGCTACAAGACTAACACCACGCGCGGCCAGCACAACGTCGTGATCGATGGTACGCAGGTCGGCGGCACGATCGACCAGTACGCCACGACCTCGACCTACGTCACCGCCACCTTGGGCAATGTGGTCCTCAGTGGCAGCGGTGCGCATACCATCGTCTTGAACGTGACGGGCAAAAATGCCTCTGCGACCCAGTTCTACATCACTGCGGACGTGTTCACGCTGACGCTGCAGTCGGGCGGAAATCCGCCGGCGGCTGCTCCGGTCTTCACTCCCGGCGGCGGCACGTATACCACGCCCCAGACGGTGACGATCAGCACCACGACCGGCGGCGCCTCGATCCGCTATACCACCGACGGCAGCACGCCCTCGGAAACCGCGGGCACGCTCTACTCCAGCCCGGTGAGCATCAGCGCCACGACGACCCTCAATGCCATCGCCTATGAAAGCGGTTTCACCGACAGCTCGGTGACCAGCGCGACTTACACGATCGGCACGGGCGGCGGTGGCACGACCGTCTCCTTCGAGGCTGAGAATATCACCTACACGCCGACCGGCGCGACCGCCTCGGTCCAGACCGACGTCAACTCCAGTGGAGGAAAGTGGATCGAACTGGCCGCCACGGCCACCGGTCAGTCCATCAGCTACGCCATTCCCAGTGTGACGGCAGGCACCTACCAGGTGCAGATGGAATGGAAGGGCAACACCACCCGCGGCACCCTGCAGCTGTCGGTGGATGGCACCAACCTCGGCAGCACGCTGGACCAGTATTCTGCCGCTCAATCCTATCCGACGACCACGTTTGGCACGGTGACCTTCAGCTCGACGGGCACCCATACCGTCAAGCTGACCGTGACCGGTAAGAATGCGTCCTCGACCTCCTACCAGCTCTCGGCGGACAAGTTCAACTTCATCGCCCAATAATCACCGGCGCCTAAAAATATCGGTGCGCGCGGGCGCGTTCTCCAAAACCGCCCGCGTGCTTCCCTTTTTCACCAACAATCAACGCTCCCATTAACGATTTAACCTTCACCGTGATGTCTTCCTTCCGGTTTTTGTAATCTTGTCGCTTTCCCCATCCTCTCCGCTCCCACAAATGAACACAAAAGAACCCCGTATGCATCCAATCCATCAGCGCTGGCCATCCCTCAAATTCATGGGCATGGCGGCATCCCTCTGTCTGCTCTCATTCGGCCTGACCGACCGCCTGTCTGCGCAGACCTTTGAAGCAGAAAATCTTTCGCCCGTCGGCACCGGTGCGACGGTCAGCATCAGCAACGACACCAACGCCAGCGGTGGCGTGATTGAGTTCCTCAACTCCACCGCGGCTGGCCAGTCGATGACCTTCACGACTCCCAGCATTGCCGCGGGCACGTACCAGCTCCAGCTGCGCTACAAAAACAACACCAGCCGCGGTCAACATACAGTGACCGTCGATGGCACCCAGGTCGGCGGCACAGTGGATCAGTACGCTACGACCTCGACCTATGTCACGGTCACCCTTGGCAACGTCACCCTCAGCAGCAGCGGTGCGCACACCATCGTGATGAACGTCACCGGCAAGAACGCCTCCGCGACCCAGTTCTATGTCACCGCGGACACGTTCACATTCACGCTGCAATCCGGCGGCGGCGGCGGAACTCCGCCCACGGTCAATTTTGAGGCGGAGAATCTCACTTACACGCCCAGCGGCGCGACGGCCTCCGTCCAGACCGACACCAACTCCAGCGGTGGCAAGTGGGTCGAGCTCGCCGGCAATAGCGTCGGCGACTCCATCAGCTATGCCATTCCGAGCGTGGTGGCGGGCACCTACCAGGTGCAGATGGAATGGAAAGGCAATAACAGCCGCGGCATCATACAGCTCGCGGTCGACGGCACCAACCTCGGCAGCACGCTCGACCAGTATGCTTCCGGGCAGACCTATCCGACGACCACGTTCGGCACGGTGACGTTCAACTCGGCCGGCACGCACACCATCACCCTGACGGTGACCGGTAAGAACAGCGCCTCGAGCAATTATCAGATCTCCTCCGACAAGTTCACCTTCGTCGGCCAATCCGGCACCGGTCCGAGCCAGGTGGCAGATCCTTCCTTCAGCCCGGTTGGCGGCACGTATTCTAACACGCAATCGGTGGCGATCACGACCTCCACCCCCGGCGCGACCGTCCGTTACACGACGAACGGCAGCGCTCCCTCGGAGACAGCTGGAACGGTTTATTCCAGTCCGGTGAGCGTTAGCAGTTCGGAGGTCCTCACGGCCATTGCCTATGAAAGCGGTTTTACTGACAGCAATGTCACCAGCGCCAGCTACACCATTGGTACTGGCCCAACCCAGGTTGCGGCTCCGGTCTTCAGTCCGGCGGGCGGCTCCTACAGCAACGCGCAAAATGTGTCGATCACCACCACGACCGGTGGTGCCACGATCCACTATACGACAGACGGCAGCACGCCGAGTGAGACCGCTGGCACAGTTTACTCCGGCGCCGTGAATATCAGCAGCACGAAGACCCTTAAGGCCATCGCGTTTGAGAGCGGCTTCACCGACAGCACCGTCACCAGCGCGACCTACAACATCAGCACCGGTGGTAACGGCACGCCTAACGGCCAGCCCATCCTCCCGCCCAAGTGGGCCTTCGGCGTCATGTATGGCAGCTATGACAACCAGACCGGCGTTCTGAGCAACATGACCCAGCTGCGTAACAGCTACTGCGGCGATCTCATGTGGATCGACTCCAGCTGGCTGGGCAGCAACTACAACGGCCCGGGCGCTGACTACATCGACTTCAAGTTCGATCCGAGCCAGTTCGCAAATCCGGCGAGCATGATCAGCACGCTGCACAGCAATCACTTCCACTTCGGTGTCTGGGAATGGCCGTGGATCGACAAGAGCAATTCCTTCTACAGCACCGGTGCCAGCAAGCACTACTTCATCGAAAACAGCAGTGGAGCGGTGGTCAACGGCGGTGGCTGGCACGGTGTCACCTTCACCGGCCAGTTCGACCTCTCCACTTCGGCCGGTTCCACTTGGTGGAAGAGCCTCAATCAGCCGCTCTTTGATATCGGCTTCGACTTCCTGAAGATGGACACAACCGTGGGCATTCCGAGCGGCGGCGTGCTGGTCAACGGCAGCAGCAGCAGCACCGATTGGAAGGGCTTCTATCACAAGGCCGCCTGGGAAATCACCGCGACCGCGACCTTGGCCCAGGGCAGAGGTCTGCTCCTGGCTCACTCCGATGCCGGCGCAGCCACGAACAATGACCAATATCCCGGCCTGTGGACGGGCGACAGCAGCGCCACGTTTGCCAGCATGATCTCGAAAGACATGGGTGATGCCTTCAAGTGCAACACCAAGACTTCGGGCGCCTACTGGTGCGGCGACACCGGCGGCTACAACGGCACGTCGAACGACGAACTCTATCAGCGCTGGCTGGAATACGGCTGCTTCACGCCCCTGACCGAATTCTTCGGCGCCAAGGGCGAGAAGGGCTCGAACAGCAACATTGGACGCTTCCCCTGGTGCTTCAGCACCGCGGCACAGGCGACCTTCTCGCACTATACCCAGCTGCGCTACCAGCTCCTGCCGTACCGCTATTCCAATGCGCAGGCCTGCTACCATATCACCGGCACCGTGCAGTACCCGGTCTGGTGGCCGAACTCGACGCAGATCATCAACGGTCATGGCACCAGCGAGATTCTTGTCCAGCCGGTGACCACCGCGAGCGCGACCAGCGCCTCGGTGAAGTTCCCGTCCGGCATGAACTGGATCGATTACAACAGTGGCACGATTCACGCCGGTGGCAGCACCGCGACGATCTCGGCTCCGGTCAACCAGGTGCCGATGTTTGTGAGCGCCGGTGCGATCATCCCGATGCTCATTCCGTATGATTCGAGTGGCAACGCGATCAGGCAGGATTATGTCGATGAGTTCCCGGCCAATCCGCTGACGATCGACACCTATCCGTCCGGCTCGACCAGCTACACGCTGTACGAGGATGACGGCATCAGCGACCTGTACATCACGGACAATGAGTTCTCCACCACGGTATTCAGCTCGGACAACACGAGCGGACACGAAGTGCTGACGGTGGGCGCGGCCAATGGCTCGTTTGCCGGCCAGCTTTCGTCCCGGACCTACTACCTGAAACTCAACCAGCAGACCTCCGCGCCCGCCAGCGTGACCCGCGACGGCAACACGGAAAGCCAGGTTGCTTCGAAGTCGGCCTTGGTGTCCGCCTCGGAAGGCTGGTACTACGATTCAGCCAACGCCATCGTGTGGGTGAAATTCACCACCTCGACGAGCGTTTCGACCTCGGTGTCGCTGCACTAAAATACAACGACACATCCGCAGGTCGCGCGTGAGCGACTTACAAACCGCACCTTTCGTTGAAAGGTGCGGTTTTTCTTTGGCCTCATGGTTGCATGGCGGCCACCTTGTGCATTGAAAGTGACGTGGAAAACGGCCTTACCAATGAGGCAATGAACGTCCCTTGCGGTCTTCTGGCGCCGACCCCTGCGAAAGGGCCCGGGCGTGGCCTGCCCATGAGAATATTTCGAATGAGTGCATGGCGGAGCCATGCATGTTTTATGAATCCTGCCGCTTATGCCTGAGCGCAACCCCGTCCCGCCCGCCAGCCCTGCCGCGGCCATCGTTCCCGGCTGCGGGGTTCGCCTGCTTGCTGCGAACATCTGGTGGACCATGGCGGTCATTTTTTGCGCGACATTCATCGCGTATTTCCCCGCGCTCCACGGCGGGTTTATTTGGGATGACGATGGGCATGTGACCCGGCCGGCGCTGGGCTCTTTGCATGGCCTCTGGCGCATCTGGTTCGAACTCGGCGCAACCCAGCAATACTATCCCTTGCTGCACAGTGCCTTTTGGGTTGAGCATCGGCTTTGGGGGGACGCAACCCTCGGCTATCACCTGATCACGCTCGGGCTTCATGCCGGCGCGGCCTGCTTGGTTGCCGTGATTTTGCGCCGGCTGGGCATCCCCGGAGCTTTTCTGGCCGCAATGATCTTTGCTCTGCACCCGGTGCAGGTCGAATCGGTGGCCTGGATCACGGAGCAAAAGAACACGCTGTCCACCGTGCTCTACCTGTGCGCTGCGCTGGCCTACCTGCGCTTTGATGTGGAGCGCAAGCCGGCGTTCTATGTGACCGCGCTCATCCTGTTTATCCTGGGATTGCTGACGAAAACGGTCACCGCCACGCTGCCGGCTGCGTTATTGGTGGTTTTTTGGTGGCAGCGGGGCCGGCTGTCATGGAAGCGCGATATTCTGCCTTTGGCGCCCTGGTTTGCCGTCGGCGCCATCGCCGGCCTGTTCACTGCCTGGGTGGAACGCAAGCTGATCGGGGCCGAGGGCGCGGCCTTCGATTTGACCCTGATCCAGCGCTGCCTGCTGGCCGGTCGTGTAATTTGGTTCTACCTCGGCAAGCTGTTCTGGCCGGCCCGTCTGACTTTTATTTATCCGCATTGGGACATCAAACCCGCGGTGGCGTGGCAATGGCTGCCGCTGGCGGGTGTGCTGGCGCTTGGTGTCTTGTTGTGGCTCGGCCGCAACCGTTCGCGCGCCCCACTGGCCGCCTTCCTGTTTTTCGTGGGGTCGCTTTTTCCCGTCCTGGGATTTTTCAACGTCTTTCCGTTTCTGTATTCTTTCGTGGCGGACCATTTCCAATATCTGCCCAGTCTGGGCATCATCACTCTGGTGTCGGCCGGTCTTGTGCGGGTGACGGAGCAGGATTCTGCCGCGCTGCGCAAACTGAGTGGGGCGCTGGCGGTTCTTTTACTGGCAGTGCTTGGCGCACTGACCTGGCGCCAGGCTCATGATTACCATGATATTAGGACGATTTTCCGGGCGACCATCAGCCGGAACCCCGATTGCTGGATGGCCTATAACAACCTCGGCAGCGACCTGATGGACAACACATCCGGACTGCAAGAGGCCATCTCCGACTTTCAGCGTTCCCTCCAGCTCAAGCCCGATTATGCCGAGGCCCACTATAATCTGGGGAAAGCATTTGTTCACCTGGGGCGGTTGCCGGAGGCCATTGAGCAGTATCGGAAGGCGCTGCGGATCAGGCCGGAGCATGCGGACACCTACGATGCCTTGGGTAATGCCTTGTATCAGGAAGGGCAGGTGGCTGAGGCGATCGAACAGTACCGGCAGGCATTGCGAATCCAGCCATTGCATGCCAATGCGCACAACAATCTCGGCGTTGCGCTCGCCCAATTGGGCCGGCTTCCGGAAGCGATCGAACAATATCAGGAAGTGCTGCGGCTAAGGCCCGATAATGTCGAGGCACACAACAATCTCGGCATTGCGCTGGTCCGGTCGGGGCGCCTGCCGGAAGCGATCGAACAGTACCAGCAGGCTTTGCAGCTCAATCCGAATCATGCCGGCGTGCGTACGGACCTGGGCATTGCTCTCGCCGAAATGGGCCGGCTGCCGGAGGCGATTGAACAATATGAGCAGGCGCTGCATCTCCAGCCGGACTATCCCGAAGTGCACCTTAATCTGGCCAATGCCCTGTTGCGCTCAAATCGGGCAACGGAGGCGATCGGGCAATACAAGGAGGCGTTGCGCCTTAAACCCGGATTTGCCGAAGCCCACTTCAACCTCGGTATTGCCCTGATCCAGACGGGTCAGGCGACTGAAGCAATCGCACAGTTTGAACAGCTCTTGAGGATCACTCCCAATGACACCCAGGCGCGCAACATTTTGGCGCGGCTGCGGGCTTATCAACAGACGGGCAGTCTTGAAAGGTAAACCAGCCGAAAGGCAGTTTGTTTTGAGAACTGAACCGAAGAACCCGCCGGAATTGCCGGCGGGTTTTCGCGGAGATGAATTAAAGATATTGGTAGCGTGATTAAATAAGTAATATACGCTACATCATTGCTTTAGGAAGCATGGCAGCCAGTTCGACCGCGTGCGGATGATTGCGCTTCTCTTTGAACAGGCGGGCGCGACGACCGAGCATGCGGTCGAGTTTGTCGATGAGCAGGGCGATGGCTTTGTGCATCTCGCTGGCCTCGACCCGGGCATTCATGTCTGGTCCGTGAATCTGGATGTGCCCTTTGGCGGCGAAACGATTGGCCACGGCCTGTTTCGGGTCACATTCGAGCTCGATGCGCACCCGCACAATGCGCTCCTCGTGGCGGAACAGGCGTTCCGCTTTTTCCTGCACAAAGGTTTTGAGCGACGGAGTGAGCTCGAGGTGAATACCTGAAACGATGAGATCGTGATGGTTGTTTTGTCTGTTCATGTTTCTCCCTTTGGGTTGAGTTGGCGGATCAAAAGACTTCTTCCCCTCGCCATGTCCTCGCTAAGCGAAGCACTTTCTGAATTCGGCGTCGTCATCGTGACGGGCGGATCTTCCGGTATTGGAAAATCGTTCATTGAACTGATGGGAAGCATACGGCCCGATCTCACGTTTATCAATCTTTCTCGACGTGCTCCGGACATAAAAGGTTCCCAGCTTAATTTGCGCCATATTGCATGTGACTTGAGCCAGGCGGTCCAAATTGAGGCGGCTGGCATGGGGTTAGAAGAAATTCTTAATCGGCGCGAACCAGCAGGAAAAATTCTACTCATCAACAATAGTGGTTTCGGCTCCTACGGGCCGTTTCCCGGGCCGGATCTCGCGCATGAGCTCGGCATGATTGATGTGAATGTGCGCGGCTTGGTCCAGCTTACAGCCCGGCTGCTGCCCGTGCTGCGCGTGCGGGGTGGGGCGATCATGAATATCGCTTCGGCAGCGGCCTTCCAGCCGACCGCCTGGATGGCGACTTACGGGGCGACCAAGGCGTTTGTCCTGCACTGGAGCCTGGCACTCAACGAAGAGCTGCGCGGCAGCGGCGTGCGCGCCTTGGCGGTCTGCCCGGGCCCAACCGCGACCAATTTTTTCAAGGCGGCCGGGCTGGCGGCCCGACCCTTGCCCGATGACACGGGGGAAACCCCTGAACAGGTCGTGATGGCTTCCCTGCGCGCGCTGGCTGCGGGCAGAAGCCTGGTCGTGAGCGGCTGGCGCAACAAGGTGCTCACGGCACTTGCCTCGAAGCTGCCCAAGCCACTGGCTGCGCGCATCGCGGCGAAAGTCATTGCCCGCTACCGGCCACTGCCGAAAACGCCATGATGGTGACGGGCGAGGGCACGCAATGGGGCCGCCTGCCGCAGGGGCCGGTGCGGCTCATCACATCCGGTGAACTGCGTTCGTGGGTGCGGCATGAGGACGAGCGGTTGCTGGTCATCGACAAACCGGGCGACGTTGTTTGCCATCCATCGAAGGCCGGCCCATGGTCAAGTTTGGTGGGTGCGGTACGGACGGAATTCGGGCTGGCGGCGGCGCACCTCATCTTTCGCCTCGATCGCGAAACCAGCGGGGTGGTTGTCTTCGCCAAGGATGCCGCCACAGCGGGCCGCCTGCAAAAGGCGATGCAGAAACGGCGGGTAAGAAAAAAATACCTGACGATTTTGACCGGGGAATTGCGCGAAGCCATGACCGTGGACCAGCCGTTGGGCGATGACGAGGCGGGGCCGGTCTTTGTGAAATCGATGGTGCGGGCGGACGGGCAGGCGGCGGTGACGCATTTTGAGCCGCTGGCGGCGTCCCACGGCTTCACGCTGGCCCGCGTGATCCTCGAGACCGGCCGCAAGCACCAGATCCGCGCGCACGCGCAATGGCTCGGGCACAGCGTCGTTGGCGACAAGATCTACGGGCCGGATGCACGGCTGTTCCTGGAGTTTATTGCGACCGGCTGGACGCCTGCGCTGGCGGAAAAGCTGCTGCTGCCGCGCCAGGCGCTGCATTGCGTCGAGATCGATCTGCAGCTGGCGGGTGAGCCGCACGTCTTTCGCGCACCGCTGCCAGCGGACATGGCGGCGTTTTGCGCCGAGCGCGGACTGAAGCTGGATCTGCTTTAACCGGGGGAGAAAAGCCCGGCCAGCACCGTCTCAATGGCGATGCACTGGGTGGCGATGCGTTGTTCGAGCGGAAAAGCCGACGCCGTCTCAAAGCCATAGCTGAGCATCGTATGGTGGACGTGCAGATAGAGGGATTCCGGCCATTGGTCGCGTTTGGTGGGATCGCCGTCCGGGCGGATGATCCCGCCGCTGGCCGCGCGACCGTCGATTTGCTCCGCGAGTTCAATCGCAGAAGCCGCCCGCACGGTCTCGATGACCGATTCGGCAAAACCAGGGCGTGAGGTCCGGTTCAATTCGTAAAGATAAAATCCCTTCGCTTCCCAATCCTCATGAATGCAGAGCACCAGATCGAAGCGCGGCTGGCGCTGCAGCCACGCGACATGGGCGCGAATCTCCGCGGAGGCGGGCTGGCGGTAATCGCGGTTGAGATCGAGGCCGCCGGCATTTTCGCGCGTGCCACGTACCAGACCGACAGGGTTGAGCAGCGGGCAGAGAAACCAGGTGGCGCGCGCGTCGAAATAACCGCGTTCGAGCAGGCGCAGCAGTGCGAGCGGCGGCGCCGGCTCATCACCGTGGATGCCGGCCGAAAGATAGATGCGGGGGCGAGGGCCGGGCGTGCGCTTGGTCAGGGCGAAGAGCGGAAATCCGGTGATCTCGCCGAATTTTTCAACACGGAAGCCGGCGCTCCGGCCGGCGGCGTCGAATTGCGCGGCAATGGCGGGAAAATCAAAGGCGGATGAGCTTTTGACAGAAGGGTCCGAATTCATCGCAATGGCCTTTTCTCGTTAAGCCGCCAGTCTGTCGATTCTGTTTCATCCACCATGTCCCAAGTCCGCGTTCGTTTTGCCCCGAGTCCCACGGGGTTTTTCCACATCGGCAGCGCGCGCACCGCGTTGTTTAACTGGCTTTATGCGCGCCACACGGGCGGCGTGTTCATCCTGCGCATCGAGGACACGGACAAGGAGCGCAACAGTGAGGCGTTTCTCAACGTCATTTACGACAGCCTCACCTGGCTCGGGCTCAGCTGGGACGAGGGCCCGAAAGTGGGCGGGGCGTTTGGGCCGTACCGCCAGAGCGAGCGGGCGCACATCTACCGCGAGCATCTGGAAAAACTGAAGGCGGCGGGCCGCACCTACGACAAGGACGGCGCCGTCTTTTTCAAAATCTCCGGCGAGCCGCAGATCATTGATGACGCCATCCGCGGACGCGTCGAGCGCACGGAAGAAAAGGACTTCGTCATCGTGCGCTCGGATGGCAATCCGGTGTTTCATCTGGTGAACGTGGTCGACGATATTACCATGGGCATCACGCACGTCATTCGCGGCGAGGACCACCTGTCGAACACGAGCAAGCACACGGAGCTGTTCAAGGCCTTCGGTGCGCCGCTGCCGGTCTATGCGCACATCCCGCTCATTTTGAAACAGAACGGCCCGGGCAAGATGTCCAAACGCGACCAAGGCGCGCTGATCGATGAGTATCAAAAACATGGATTTTTGCCCGAGGCATTGGTCAATTTTCTCTGCCTGCTCGGCTGGAATCCGGGCGACGACCGCGAGAAGATGCCTATCGCCGAGATCATCCGCCTTTTCGATTTGCCCAGCGTGAATCAGAGCAACGCGCGCTTTGACGAAAAGAAACTCGCGCACATGAACATGGTCTACCTGCTGGAGCAGCCGGCCGATCGATTTGTGCAGCTCGCACGCGACTATTTTTCGTCTAAGTTATCGTTGCTCGAAGGAGCCCTACTGCAGTATGAAAAACTCGAAATGCCGATTCCCGAAATATTCCCGGGTAATTTGGCCCACTACCGTTCAACAGTTTCGTCAGCACCGAACTATTTTCGAGAAGTGATGCTGCTAGCGCAGCCGAAAATCAAAGCCATCGAGGAGCTTCCGGATTACACAAAATATTTTTTCGTTGAAGATTTCTCGATAGACAAGAAAGCCCGCGACAAGGTGATGGCCAAGGGCGACCCGAAGGCACGGCTGGCGGAGCTGGCCGCGATGCTCAAGACGGCCGATTTTTCGAGCGATTCAGCCATCGAGGAGGCGATCAAGGTCCTCGCAGCCAGTCACGAGCTTGGCTTCGGCGATTATCAGTCGGTGGCGCGTCTGGCGGTGACGGGCACCAACGTCGGGCCGAGCATCACCAGCATTTTCCGTGTGCTCGGCCGCGATCGCGTGCTCAAGCGCATCGAGCGGTTTCAGGCGACCTGAGGCCGCCGTCTTCTTTTACAGGCGGCTTTGAATCAACTTCAGCAGCGCCGGATAATCGTTGAGGGCGGGGAACTGGGAAAATTGTTTCACGATGTTTTCCGGCGCGTGAAAGAGGATGCCATGGTCGGCCTGGGCGAGCATGGTTGTGTCGTTGAAGGAGTCGCCGACGGCGATAATCTGGTAATTCAATTTTTGCAGCGCCTGCACGGACTGGCGTTTCTGGTCCGGCATGCGGAGCTGGTAGCCGGTGATGCGGTCGCTCGCGACGGTGAGCCGGTGGCAGAAGAGGGTGGGCCACTTGAGCCGGCGCATGAGCGGCTGGGCGAATTGCTCGAAGGTGTCGGAGAGGATGATCACCTGCATCTGCCCGCGGAGCGCATCGAGAAATTCGATCGCGCCGGGCAGGGGCGAAAGGCCGCCGATGACTTCCTGGATTTTCGAGAGCGTGATGCCGTGGCGGTCGAGCAGGTCGATCCGATAGCGCATCAGCTTGTCGTAATCGGGCTCGTCGCGCGTGGTGCGGCGTAATTCGGGAATGCCGGTGCGTTCGGCGACGGCGATCCAGATTTCGGGGGTAAGGACGCCCTCCATGTCGAGGGTAACGATGGTTTGCTTCACAAAGGCGGAGTGAAGCAGCGGTAAAATGGCCGGCAATCAACAAATGCCATTGCTGGCAAATCATGTTGATGCGGGTTTTTCATTATGTCTTTACCCAGCTTGGGGGACTTTGATTTCGTTTCAAATTGTGATCCCGGCGACGGGGTGTATGGCTTGAGGTGCCCTCCAACCACCGGCAGCGGATTTCCCCCATGAAAAAATGCCTCTTCCTGCTCGTGCTAATGCTCGCCACCGGCGTGAGAAGTCACGCCGCTGCGGAAAAACTATCCTGCGCGCCGGAAATCCGAAAGGCATCCCTGGCGGATGACACCCTGTTTCATGATTTGCTCAGTGCGCCGGGTGGCGTGGCGATGGCGGACGAAGTATTCTTTCCGAGCGCCAAGGAGCGAAAGGTTGTCCGCATTGAAGTCAAAGTCCCCTACGATGGCCGAAAACCCGGGACGGAGAAATGGACGGTCGAACATGCCGAAGGCGATGCGGTCTCTTATAATGTCAGTCTTATTCCCGACGGCCGGGGCGGCGCAACCTTTGCCGTGCAGAAGGACAATGGAAATATTCCCGGCTCAACTTCCCACGAGGCAGAAGGAACCCCGGCTTTCACCTTTCTGGGCGTCAAGTATTTTTACCACTGGTCACAGGGAGACCAGCGTATGTTTACCCCCAAAGGGCAGAATGACGCCGGAACGTGGTCGGATATGATTATGATTGGGCGTTACCCCGCCGTCAGAGATGGGGCTTCGCTTTTTGCCATGGCTAATATGATCCTGGCCAATTTCAAAAAAAATGGAGCTTTCGTTCTGGGAGCCCGGTCTATCCCGGGAAAAAATGGCCAGGCGGCCGAACATTTCATCGCCATTATTCATGGCCAGCGTGGGGTAGCCATGGAAGCTGACTTTTCGAGGATTAAACTATCGGACGGAATGGGGTATATTCTCGCCTATCAGCACCGCATCCATGGCGCTGAGGTCGGAAACCAAATGAGTGCATGGCTCAAGGTGAGCGGCCCGGCGATCGAGCAGGAATTGCTAAATTGGGACGCAAATTTATCCACAAATTTTCCGCCTGCTTTGTCTTCGCTGGCTCCTCAGTGAGGGCATTGGCTTTTGCGCCGGTCGCGCATTAGCCTTTTGCGCCGGGTGCTTTGTCCCACGTATCCTTCAGCGTGATGGTGCGATTGAAGATGAGCCGGCCGGGCGCCGCGTCCTTCGGATCGAGGGTGAAGTAGCCGAGGCGTTCGAACTGGTAACGCTGGTCGGCGCGTGCGTCCTTCAGCGACGGCTCCAGCTTCGCGGTCACGACTTCGAGCGAATGAGGATTGATGTGCTGCTTGAAGTCGCCGTCAGCATCAGGTTCGGGCACGGTGAACAGGCGGTCGTAGAGTCGCACCTCGGCGTCTACCGCCTGCGTGGCGCTGACCCAGTGGATGGTCCCTTTGACTTTTTTAGCGGCGTTGGGGCCGCCGCTGCGGGAGTCGAGGTCGGCGGTGCAGCGCAGCTCGGCGATTTTGCCCGCGGCGTCTTTCACCACTTCGTCGCATTTGATGATGCAGGCATATTTGAGCCGCACTTCGCCGCCGGGCTTGAGGCGGAAATATTTTGGCGGCGGCGTTTCCATGAAGTCATCGCTTTCGATGAAGATTTCCCGGGTCAGCGGAATCCTGCGCGTACCGGCGGTTTCGTCGCCGGGATGGTTCACCGCATTGCATTCGATGATTTCGCCGGAGGGGATATTGGTCAGCACGATCTTGACCGGGCGCAGCACAGCGAGGCGGCGGAGGGCGTTTTGGTTCAGGTCTTCGCGGATGGCGTGTTCGAGCACGGCCACGTCGGTGAGGCCGTTGAACTTGGTCACGCCGATATTATAGGCGAAATTGCGCAGGGCGCCCGCGGGCACGCCGCGCCGGCGCAGGCCGGAGATGGTGGGCATGCGGGGATCGTCCCAGCCGGAGACGATCTTTTCCTGCACGAGCTGGAGGAGCTTGCGCTTGCTCATCACGGTGTAGCCGAGATTGAGGCGGGCGAATTCGTACTGGTGCGGGAGCGGGCGGGGCAGGTCGAGCTCGGTGAGGATCCAGTCGTAGAGGGGCCGGTGCACCTCGAACTCGAGTGTGCAGATGCTGTGGGTGACGCCTTCGATGTAGTCGCTCAGGCAGTGGGCGAAATCGTACATCGGGTAGATGCACCATTTGCTGCCGGTGTGATGATGCTCGGCGTGGCGGATGCGGTAGAGGATGGGGTCGCGCAGCCAGATATTGGGCGCGGCCATGTCGATTTTCGACCGGAGGGTGCGGGCGCTGTCGGGAAATTCGCCGGCCTTCATGCGCGCGAAAAGATCGAGACTTTCCGCGACCGTGCGATTGCGGAAGGGCGAATCCCGGCCGGGCTTGTCGGGCGGGCCGCGATATTCGTCGGTTTCCTTGGGCGAGAGATCGCAGACGTAGGCTTTGCCCTTCTTGATGAGAGCGACGGCGTATTCGTAAATCTGGTCGAAGTAATCGCTGGCGTAGAAGGGCTCCAGCTGGCCGCCCGAGGCTGCAGTCGCGGCGGCGAGATGGAAATCCGGACGGCCATTGACGGTCAGTGCTTCGGGCAGCCTGCCCTTGGGCTTGAAACCGAGGCAGTGGTCGGCCCAGCCGCCGATGAGCCAGTTGACGTCGGCGATGATGGAATCGACGTATTCAACGTCCTCCTTGGTCGGATTGGTGTCATCCATGCGGAGATTGCACTGGCCGGCGTTTTCGCGGGCGATGCCGAAGTTGAGGCAGATGGACTTGGCGTGGCCGATGTGCAGGTAGCCGTTGGGCTCGGGCGGGAAGCGGGTGAGAATCTTCGCGTAACGCGTTTCCGCGACATGCTGCGCGACAATGTCGCGGATGAAATCGCTGGGGGCCGGCGCGGCGGGGGCAGGGTTCTCAACGGTCATAACACGGCAAATTGCGGAACCGGCGGACGCGAGGCAACGATGCAATTCCGCAAAAATGGCCGCCATCCTGGGGGCGTTGCACAGGCCCGGGGCCAAGCGGATAAGCGGCTTCCTGATCAAGAAGCGCGTGTGCGGAAAACGCGCCTTCTTCCCGTTCTCACGCGCCAGCTTTGGCGAAGGGGGCGCTGCTGCGCGGGGTGGCAGTTGGGAGGGCGCCATCGGCCTGCATTTCCTTGAGCAGGCTGGTGAAGTAGGGGATGAGCTGTTTTTTGCGGCTGACGATGCCGGGAAGGTCGAAGATTTCATCCTTCTCCACGTGTGCGTAATGGATGCGGCGGATGAGCTCGGCTTCGCCTTTGACGAGCAGGAGCGAGTTCTGCGTGTTGATGTCGGTGACGAGCAGCGCGGCGAAAGCGAGGCGCTCCTCGTCGCGCAGCTGCTGGAGCGCGGCGGCGAGTTTTTTGGCGTGCTGCCAGAAGTTGCCGAAGCCGAGTTCCTCGACCTGCGAGACGGCGAAGCGGATGTTGTCCTCTTCGTAGAGCTTGAAGTCGGAGCGGATGACCTTGTCGGGCGGGTTGGCGAGGATGACGGAGCCCGAGCTGAATATCTCGTCGGCAAGCGCACGGGAATTGACGCCGGCGATTTTGGCGAGCCACGCGAGAAGGGCGGAGTCCTTTTCGGTGGAAGTGGGTGAGTTGAGATGCAGCGTATCGCTGATGATGCCGGCCATCATGATGCCGGCGATGTCGGGCGAGGGCGTGAGCCCCTCGCGGCGGAAGAGATCGGCGACGATGGTGCAGGTGGAGCCGACGGGTTCGTTGATGAAGAGAATGGGCTGGGGCGTGTTTAGCGCGCCGAGGCGGTGGTGATCGATGATTTCAGTAATGGTGACTTCGTTGGCGCCGGCGATGGCCTGGGTCATTTCATTGTGGTCGACGAGGACGAGGCGCGTTTTCACCGGCTTGAGCAGGTCGGTCTTGGTCAGGATGCCCTGCAGCTGGGCGTCGTCGGAGAGGACCACGAAGGCCGAAGCGGGGGAGACGGCGATTCTCCGGCGCAGGTCGGCGATGCGGGTGTCGGCGTTGACCGAGGCGAACTGGCGGTCGATGAGGCGGTCGATGGTTGAGGCGGTGCGGATCACCCATGCCGTGGTGGCGGAATCATAGGGGCTCACGAGCACGGCCACATTGCTTTTGCGGGCGAGCTGGACGACCTCGTCATCGACGGGGAGATTGCCCGTGATCACGAGTGCGCGGACGCCGAGCTGGATGGAGCGTTGCTGGATGTCCCAGCGGTCGCCGACGATGATGAGTGACTGCGAGGCCGGGATGTTGTCGTCCGAGGAAACCTTTCCAAACGAGCGGATGTCCATGGCGCCGACCCGGATGTAGAGATCCTCAGCGCGTTCGGGTTCTATCGTGTGGAGTACACGGGCCTGGAGGGCGCGGGCGATGTGGCTGAGGCTGCTTTTGACCTGGCGCATAAGGCGCGGCTCGTTGATGCGCGGAAGAAAAAAGCTGCCGAGCTGCGTGAGGGTGACGGTGCCGAGCACGCGCTGGCCGGCGGCGGTAATGGGCAGGACGCTGATGGTGTGGCGGTCGATGAGTTCGAGCGCCTCCGCGCAGGTGGCGCTCTCCGCGATCGAGACGACATCGGAAGCCATGACATCGCGCACGCGCGGCGTGACGTCACTCAGATAGAGTGGCAGCGGCTGATGAAAGCGTTCGAGAATGGTGTCGATGCGGGCGTTGGAATTCCCGCAACGGGCCGCAACGTAGCCGCGCTCACCGCGGGCGTCCTTGAACGCGGCGTAGGCGATGGCCGAGCAGATGGCGTCAGCGTCGGGATTGCGATGGCCGATGATGTAGGTGATATCGGCAGGCGGCGTGGTGACAGTCATGGGAGCGTTCAACGGTGAGGGAGCGGGCGGGAAAGGGAAAGTTTTTCTTGGCAAGAGTTCCACGCCAAGTGTCCCGGACAGGGCGAAACCCCTGTTGCCAGCATCGTGCAATAGGGTAGGCGACACACCCTTCCCGCAGGCTGGACAAACGTTTTCGCGGCGCGCTACGCTGAGGGGATGAAGATATACCTCGATGGAAAATTTGTCGACGCAGCGGACGCGAAGGTCTCGGTGTTTGACCATGGCTTGCTTTATGGCGATGGTGTGTTCGAGGGCATCCGGCTGTACGGCGGCAATCTTTTCCGGCTCGACGAACACCTTGAGCGCTTCGAGTACTCAGCCAAATCCATCCTGCTGAAGCTCCCGCTCACGCGCGCCGAGCTGTCCGCTGTCGTCTGCGAGAGCTGCCGCCAGAACGGCTTGAAGGACGGCTACATCCGCCTCGTGGCCACGCGCGGCGTCGGTGACCTCGGCCTCTCGCCATGGCTGTGTCCGAAGCCCACGATCTTCGCCATTGCCGACAAAATCGCCCTTTATCCGAAGGAGCATTATGAGAAAGGCTTGGAAATCGTCACGGCGCCGACTCGCCGGTGGAGTCCCGACGCACTGCCATCGACGGTCAAATCGCTCAATTATCTTAACAACATTCTGGCCAAGATCGAGGCCCGGCAGGCGGGTGCGCTCGAAGCCATCATGCTCAACGACCAAGGCTACGTGGCGGAGTGCACCGGCGACAACCTCTTCATCGTCCACAAAGGCACCATCCTCACGCCGGCTGCCTCGCAAGGCGCGCTCAAGGGCATCACGCGTGATGCCGTCTTCGACATTGCCGAGGAGCTCGGCGTGCCGATCAGGGAAAACAACCTCACCCGCTATGACGTGTGGAATGCCGACGAATGTTTCCTCACCGGCACGGGCGCCGAGGTGATTCCGGTCGTCAAGCTGGACGGCCGCGAGATCGGCACGGCCAAACCCGGTTCCATCACGCAAGCCGTGCTGGCGTCATTTCGTCGCCGCGTGCTTATCGAGGGCGTGAAAATCTGACGGATTGCCTGCTGCAGGGTTTTTGCACGAGTGCGCCACGTTAGCGCACATTCGCCTTGGGATTGTGCGCAAACGACGCGTTTGCGGGCGCTGTGTTGCGCGCTTGCCAGTGTGCGCCTGGATGGCATGATTAGTGCAGAAAAGAGGGCGTGCTTTAGATTTATCGTGAATTTTCGCAAGTTGAGTCGATAAGTAAGATGACCGTGTTATATTCCACCCATGGCAAATCCGCTCAAATGTGACCTTTGCTCCAAGCCGGCGACCGTGCACCTCACGCAGATCGTGAACAACAAGGTGCACAAGGTCGACCTGTGCGAGGAATGCGCGCAGGCCAAGGGCGTGACCGACCCGAGCGGCTTCTCGCTCGCCGATCTGCTGCTCAAGGCGTCGCTTAATCCCGAGCCGGCTCCCACGGTGAAGTGCGAGCAATGCGGGTTTGCCGCCGCCGACTTCAAGAAACACGGCCGCTTTGGCTGCCCGGCGTGCTACGATCACTTCAAAGGCATCATCGAGCCGATGCTCGATAACATGCACAAGGGCACGGTCCATCTCGGCAAGGTCCCCCAGCGCGCCCTTGAGCGCAAATCCCTCTACGATCGGCTCACCCACCTGGAGACTGAACTCGACAGCGCCATCAAATCCGAACGCTACGAGGACGCTGCCCGCTACCGCGATGAAATCCACCAAGTCAAACAAGCCTTCGACCAGAAGCCGGCGCGCTGACATGACGATCACGTCGCTCATCGATACCCCTTCCGAGCTGACCGATACTTCGAGCAGCAAATGCCCGATTGTCCTCATGACCCGCATCCGTCTGGCGCGCAACCTGGCCGCGCAGTCGTTTCCCGGCTGGGCCAAGCCCGCCCAGCGCACCGCCATCCTTGAGTCCTGCCGCGCAGCCATCGCCGCCACGACGCAAATGAAGCGCGGACTGAGCGTCGCGGTGAGCGAATTGAGCGAACTCGAGAAACAAATCCTCGTTGAGCGACACCTTATCAGCCGTGAACTCAGCAACACGAAGGCCGGCTCCGGCGTCGTCATCAGCAAGGAGCAAACCTTTGCGGTGATGATCAATGAAGAGGACCATCTTCGCATCCAGACGCTCCGCGCCGGCTTTCAGCTCAAGAAGGCCTGGAACGCGATCAACGAGCTCGACACCGCGTTCGAAGAGCACCTCGACTACGCTTTTTCGCCCACGCTCGGCTACCTGACCGCCTGCCCGACCAATCTCGGCACCGGCATGCGCGCCTCGGCGATGATGCACCTGCCCGCGCTCGTCATCTCCAGCCAGATGGAAAAAGTCGTCCGCGCCGTGAACCAGCTCGGCATGGTCGTGCGCGGACTTTTTGGCGAAGGCTCCGACGCGAGCGGCAGCATTTTCCAGATTTCCAACCAGACCACGCTGGGCGAATCCGAGGAAGGCATTATCAAGCGCCTGACGGCTGTGCTTAATTCCATCATCGAGAACGAGATAAATGCCAGGGAAAAACTTCTGGAAGTCGACGCCAACAAGCTCCACGACAAGATCGGGCGGGCTTATGGCATCCTGCAAAACTCCCATCTGCTTACCTCGAACGAAGCAATGAACCTGCTCTCGCTCATCCGCTTGGGCATCGATCTCGGGGCCTTTCCCGACGCGGCCCGGTCCACGGTGGACCGCCTGCTGATCGAAGCCCAGCCCGGTCATATCCAACACCTCTCCAAGCACAGCCTCGAAGCCGGCGCCCGCGACCTCGCCCGCGCCGTCCGTTTGCGCGAGGAGTTTGCAAAACTCGCATTACCCAATTTCAATATCAACGGAAAGAACTGACACCATGGCCGACTCCCCAGAACCCATGAACAATTTCACGCCTCGCGCGCAGCAGGTGCTGGCCCTCGCGCGCAAGGAAGCCGACCGCTTTCATCACAACTACGTCGGCACCGAGCACATCCTGCTCGGCTTGATCAAGCTCGGCCAGGGCGTGGCCGTGAGCGTCCTCCAGAAGATGGGCCTCGATCTCGAGACCGTGCGCGCCGCCGTCGAGAAGCAGGTCGGCACCGGCCAGGAAGCCAAGGCCGCCGGCAACATTCCCTACACGCCGCGGGTGAAGAAGGTCCTCGCGCTCGCCGGCAAGGAAGCCAAGGCGCTCAATCATTCCTACGTCGGCACCGAGCATATTCTTCTCGGTCTGCTCCGCGAAGGCGAGGGCGTGGCTGCGCGCGTCCTCAAGTCGCTCGACGTGGACATCGAGCGCACGCGGAACGAAATCCTGCGCGAGCTGGATCCCCAGTTTTCCGGCGGTGAAGGCGGCGAAGAAGCCGCTGCGCCCGCGCCCCGCGGCAGCAGTCCTGGCGGCGAAGAGAAGAAGGAGGTCAAGACCCCTGCATTGAAGGCCTTCGGTCGCGATCTCACCGAACTGGCCCGCCGCAACGAGCTCGATCCCGTCGTCGGCCGCAAAAATGAAATTCGCCGCGTCGTGCAGATTCTCTGCCGCCGCACCAAGAACAATCCCGTCCTCATCGGCGAGGCCGGCGTCGGCAAAACCGCCATCGTCGAGGGCCTCGCGCAGGAAATCGCCAGCGGCATCGTGCCCGAGATCCTGATCGACAAGAAGGTCATCACCCTCGACCTCGCGCTCATGGTCGCCGGCACCAAATACCGCGGCCAGTTCGAGGAACGGATCAAGGCCGTGATGGATGAGATCAAGCGCGCCAAGAACGTCATCATCTTTATCGACGAGCTTCACACCATCGTCGGCGCCGGCGCCGCCGAGGGCGCGATGGACGCCTCCAACATCTTCAAGCCCGCCCTTTCACGCGGCGAGCTGCAGTGCATCGGCGCAACCACGCTCAACGAGTACCGCAAGTACATTGAGAAGGACAGCGCGCTCGACCGCCGCTTCCAGTCCGTAAAGGTCGAGGCGCCTTCCGTGGATGACACCATTCTCATCCTCAAGGGCATCCGCAGCAAGTACGAGGACCACCACAAGGCCATTTTCACCGACAAGGCGCTCGAATCCGCGGCCAAGCTGTCCGACCGCTACATCACCGGGCGTTTCCTGCCCGACAAGGCCATCGATGTGATGGACGAGGCCGGTTCGCGCGCGCGCATCGCGGCGCTCAACCGCCCGCCCGACATCGAGCAGCTGACCAAGGAAATCGAGTCCGTCTGCGCGGCCAAGGAGGATGCCATCAGCAAGCAGCATTTCGAGGAGGCGGCCAAATTCCGCGACCAGGAGAAACAGCTCCGCACGAAACAGGAGCTGATCACCGAGCAGTGGAAGAAGGCGCGTGAGGAAAAGCGCGTCACCGTCGACGAGGACCTGATGATGCATGTCGTCGCCGACTGGACTGGCATTCCGCTCAGCCGCATGGAAAAGAAGGAGAGCGAGAAACTTCTCACCCTTGAGGCCGAGATCGAGAAAAGCGTCATCGGCCAGAACATTGCGGCCGGCTCCATCGCCCGCGCGTTGCGCCGCTCCCGCGCCGACCTGAAGGATCCGCGCCGCCCGATCGGCTCGTTCCTCTTCGTCGGCCCGACCGGTGTCGGCAAGACCGAGACCGCCAAGCAGCTTGCCTCCCAGATGTTCGGCAACCAGGACGCGCTCGTCCAGATCGACATGAGCGAGTACATGGAGAAATTCTCCGTGTCGCGGCTCATTGGCTCGCCTCCCGGCTATGTCGGCTACGAGGAAGGCGGGCAGCTCACGGAAGCGGTCCGTCGCAAGCCCTACTCGGTCATCCTCTTCGACGAGGTCGAGAAGGCGCATCCCGACGTGGTCCAGCTGCTGCTGCAAATCCTCGAGGATGGCCGCCTGACCGACTCGCTCGGCCGCACCGTCGATTTCCGCAACACCATCATCATCATGACATCGAACGTCGGGGCGCAGCTTCTGCAGCGCCAGACGGCGATGGGTTTCGCCGCTGCGGCATCGAGCTTCAACGACATCGAAAAGATGCGTGAAAAGGTGCTGGAAGAGGCCAAGCGCATCTTCAAGCCTGAGTTCCTAAACCGCATTTCCGACATCATATTCTTCCGGCCGCTCGACAAGAACGACCTGATCAAGATCGTCGAGCTTGAGATCACGAAATTCGCCAAGCGCCTTGCCGATCGCAAAATCACGCTTGAGTTCACGCCCGAGGCCAAGACCCTGCTCATCGAGAAGGGGTACGACGAGAAATACGGCGCCCGGCCGCTGCGCCGCGCGGTCGAGCACTTCCTCGAGGACCCGCTGGCCGAGGCCATCCTGCGCGGTGACGTGAAGGACGGCGAGCCCGTGCTTGTCGTGCGCGACGGGGAGAAGCTTGCCTTTAAACAAAAGACGCCCGCCACCGATACTGGAGTGGCGCCATAAAAAACAACGGCCAACCGCCGTTACTAAAAACCCGCGGCCCGAGAACAAGGGCTGCGGGTTTTTTGCTGCTTATGGGCCGAATTTCTGACTTTTTCGTCAGGCGTGGCGCACGCATGAAACGCTGGAAACTCCTTCCGCTGCTTTTTATCTGTCTGGCGGTCCGCCTGCCTGCGCTGACGGCATTTTCCGCCGCCGAGTTGCGTGCTCCGCCCTCGCCGGCGCGCCTTGCGGAAATTGAGCGGGCGGCCGCCCCGGCCGGCTGGCATGACCTTGCGCCGCCACTGCGCGCCGCGGCCTTTCGCGCCTATGAAATGGGCAGCAACTTTGCCGGGGACTGGTTTCTCATCAGCCGCTGGGCGGAAATCTTCGCGATGACCAACGGCGAGTTCTTGCCGCAGTGGGCCGCCGCTATCAAGGCCGCGCATGTCGACCATCCCAGTATGTCCATAGACTACCCTGCGGACCAGCATCCGCTGGCCGACGAGGCCTCGCCTGCGTTACAGGCCTGGCTGCTGGGCCATCCCGATTTTTCGGCGCAGTTTTTCTCCCTCCTTTCGCCGTGCGACCTCCTGCCGAAGTCGCTGGCCATCCTGAGCGATCTGCAGGCGCGCTATCCCAATAAATTCCCCGTTTATGCCAGCCTGGCGCTCGCCATCGCGGTCGTTTACGACGTGGCCCCACCGCCAAACTGGCCGCACGCGCAGGTCGAGGCCTCGGTGCTGCCACGCCAGCTGCCCACCCCGGCCAACGCCTTTGCTTTTTGGGTGCACGCGGATGAAACCCACCAAACGCTGCAGCCGCTTTCGCTCCTGTCCGTTGCCGAGCTTAAATTCGTCGTCGATGCCGCCGCGCCGGCGCCCGAGCTCGTTTGGGCGGAAAATAACATCTCAACGCCGCTGGAAAACTTCGACCATCTCTACGGCATGGTGCGCTATCGCGTGGATAGGGTGCAGCAGGAGCAATATGTCTGGCCCGAAAGCAGCTACGATTTGCCGACGATCCTGGACAAGGGTGGCATCTGCGTGGATCAGGCTTATTTTTCCTCTGAAGTGGGCAAGGCAAAGGGTGTGCCCACGCTCCTTTTTGCGGGCGCCGGGCGCGACGGATGGCATGCCTGGTTCGGCTATCTCGACCAGGATCGTCACTGGCAGCTGGACGCCGGCCGCTATGCCAACCAGCAGCTGGTCACCGGCTTCGCGCTTGATCCGCAGACCTGGGGGCTGATCTCCGACCATGAATTGAAATTTTTGTCCGAAGGCTTCCGCCTGCTGCCCTCGTGGCGGCAGGCCTGCATGAACGCCGATTTTGCCGCGGCCTATCTTTCCCTTGGCCAGCCGGCGGCCGCGGCCCGTGCTGCGCGCGCCGCCGTGAATTACGAATCACGCCATTTGGATGCCTGGGAAACGCTGCTCGCGGCGCAAACCCGCCTGGGTGCCGGCCCGATGGACATCGAAAACATGCTGCGCGAGATGAAGTTCGCCTTTCGGAATTATCCCGACATTGAGGCGGCCATCATCCATCGGATCGCAAAAAGCCTGCGCGCCCGCGGCCAGGCCAGCGCGGCCGATTTTGAGGAGCGCCAGTTTGTGCACAAGGTCGAGCCGGTGCGCTCCGACCTGGGCATTGATCACGATGCCGAGGTCATGCGGCAAAGCATGGAGCATGATTTGCCGGGCGGGCAGTGGGGCACCTATGGCGCGTTACTTAAGGCAGACGGCAAGGACGGGGGCGTCGAGTTTTTTGACCGTATCGTCCTCCCGTTTGTAGAGCACCTCGAGCACGAAGGGCATGCCAAACAGGCAGCGGTGGCGGCGATGCAGGCCAAGCAGGTGATGAACATCGAGCCCAACAGCCAGCTGGAGGGGGACATGCAGGCGTTGCAGGCCCGACTGGGCAATTAGCCATCGGCTGGCGCGGCCACGGCGAGAAAGGCGGCCAGCGCCGGCTCGAGCGCGGACTTTGCCTTCCAGCCAAGCACCAGCCGGCTTTCCGGCGCCGGGCCGTCCAGCTCTTTGAAAACCACTTCGGGTGGCAGCTGGCGTGCTTCAGACGGGCTCATGAAGGTTGCACCGAGGCCCGCGCGCACCAGGCCGACGCCGTTGGCCCGGGGCCAGACTTCCTCCGCGATCCGCGGCGTCACGCCCGCGCGGGCGAAGGCCGCGAGCATGCGGTCGTAAAATCCGGGGTTGTGTGCGCGCGGAAACAGCACGAACGGTGTTTGGGCGAGCTCGCGCAGTCGCAGTCGCGGCCGGTGGGCGAGGGGATGGTCGGCCGGCAGCAGCACACCGTTGCGCTCGTGCAAAAGCTGACGCGTGCGCAGGCCGGGCACAACCGCATCAGGATGGAAAAAGCCACAGGCGATGTCGTCCGCCGCCAGCGCGGCGAGCTGGGCCGAGGTGGGGGATTCATTAAGGGCGAGCCGGATGCCGGGAAAACGGCGGTGAAATTTCCGCAGGATGCCGGGCAGCACCGTCGCCATGGCCAGGCCGGTGAAAGCCACTCGCAAGTATCCAGATTCGCCGTCGGCCAGCGCTTTCAGTTCCGCTGGCACGGCCGAAAGCGCGCGCAACAGCGGCTCCAGGCGCTCGGCCAGCGCGCGTCCCGCGGCGGTGAGCTCCACGCGCCGCCGCGACCGCACGAACAGCTTCGCGCCCAGCGCCTGCTCGAGCTGGGCGATCTGCCGGCTCAGCGCCGGCTGGGCCACGGCCAGCGCTTCGGCCGCCTGGCGGAAATGGAGCCGGCGCGCCACCTCCCTAAAATAGACGAGGTGCCTGAGTTCAAAGGAAAATTGATACTCTCTAGGCATCACAGACTACAAAATAAGTAATTTTAGACAATGCAAACTTTTGCTAAGCTCTGGCCACAGCATGCCTTGGATGCGCCCCGGCTCACCCGCCGTTGACGTCCCGGGCAGTTTCTCCAAATCTTCTCCTTCTCATGGCCAAATCACTTTTCGACAAAGTCTGGGATGCCCACGCGGTCCGTACGCTGGCTGACGGCCAGACGCAGCTTCTCATCGGCACGCACCTCATCCACGAGGTGACCAGCCCGCAGGCCTTCGGCATGTTGCGAGACCTTGGCCTCAAGGTCTCGATGCCGCATCGCACGTTTGCGACCGTGGACCACATCGTCCCGACCGACCAGTTTGCCGAGCCCTACCGCGATCCGCTCGCGCAGGCGATGATGGACGAGCTGCGCAAGAACTGCCGCGAGTTCGGCATCACGTTTTTCGACCGCGCCACCGGCAAGCAGGGCATCGTGCACATCGTCGGGCCCGAGCAGGGGATCACGCAGCCGGGTACGACCATCGCCTGCGGCGATTCGCACACGAGCACCCACGGAGCGTTCGGCGCCATCGCCTTCGGCATCGGCACGACCCAGATCCGCGACGTGCTGGCCACGCAGACCATGGCGCTCGGGCGCTTGAAGGTCCGCCGCATCAATGTGAACGGCCGTCTGCGTGCCGGCGTCTACGCCAAGGACGTTGTTCTCCATATCATCCGCACGCTCGGCGTGAATGGCGGCACGGGCTTTGCCTACGAATACGGCGGCGAGGTCTTCGATCGTTTCTCGATGGAAGAACGCATGACCGTGTGCAACATGTCCATCGAGGGCGGCGCACGCGCCGGTTACGTGAATCCCGACGAGACCACCTTCGCCTATCTCAAGGACCGGCCATATTCGCCGAAAGGCGCTGCTTGGGATGCCGCTGTGGCTGGCTGGAAAGCCGTCGCGAGCGACCCCGGTTGCCGTTACGACGATGTCGTCACGATGAATGCCGCGGACATCGCGCCGACGGTCACCTGGGGCATCAATCCCGGGCAGGGTGTGGCGATCACTGAAACCATCCCCGACCCGGCCAAGGCCCGGGCCGCCGATGAAAAGGCCTCCATCGAGGAGGCGCTGGCCTACATGAAACTGAAGCCCGGCGCGCCGATCAAAGGCACCAAGATCGACGTTGCCTTCATGGGCTCGTGCACCAACGGCCGCCTCAGCGATTTCCAGGAAGTGGCAAAATTCCTCAAGGGCCGGCGCGTTGCCTCCGGGGTGAAGGCCATCGCCGTGCCCGGTTCGCAAGGCGTCGACAAGCTCTGCGCCGCGCTCGGCATCGACCAGGTGTTTCGCGATGCGGGCTTCGAATGGCGCGAGGCGGGCTGTTCGATGTGCCTCGCGATGAATCCCGACAAGCTCATCGGCGACCAGCTCTGCGCGAGTTCGTCCAACCGCAACTTCAAGGGCCGCCAGGGCAGCCCGACCGGCCGCACCATCCTCATGAGCCCGCTCATGGTCGCTGCCGCCGCCATCACCGGCTCGGTCGCAGATGCCCGCGAAGTTTTCGACGTGAAGGCCAACTGAGCTCTTTCCTCCCGCGTTAATCATCTCATTTCCCATGTCCCTCGCAAAAATCACCACTGTCGCCGGCCGCGGCGTTTTCGTGCCCGGCAACGACATCGACACCGACCGCATCATCCCGGCGCGCTTCATGAAGTGCGTGACCTTTGATGGTCTCGGCGAGTTTCTCTTCTACGACGTGCGCAAGAACGCCGACGGCACCGACAAGCCGCACCCGCTCAACGATTCGCGGTTCAAGGGTGCCACGGTCCTGCTCAGCGGAGCTAATTTCGGCTGCGGTTCGTCGCGCGAGCACGCCCCGCAGGCCATCCAGAAATACGGCTTCCGGGCCGTCATTGCGGAAAATTTCGCCGAAATCTTCTTTGGCAACTGCGCCACGCTCGGCATTCCCTGTGCGAGTGTCAGCCGTGAGGATATCGCCAAAATCGCCGCCGCCATCGAGGCCAACCCCCAGACGGAGGTGGTGATCGATGTCGCTGCGCAGGAAGTCCATTTTGCCGGCCAGAAGGTCAGGGCGGCGATCCGCGACGCCGCTCGCGACGCGCTGGTCAACGGACGGTGGGATCCCATCGGCGAACTGCTGGAAGGCCGCGCCGCCGTGGCTGTCACCTCGGGCCGCCTGCCTTATCTGGCGGCCTGAAGCGGGGTGGCCGGGCTGAATTTGGGCCGGAAGTTCCGTTTGCGTTCAAATTTTATGAACCTTTTCGGCTTGGCACGCGTCTCAACAGGCCATTCACCCTCAAAGCCATGATTGAGATTTTCAAAGGTGCCGGCCTCCTCATTTATCCGCTTGGCATCTGCTCGGCGACGTCGGTCTTCATCATTTGTGAACGCGGTTTCGCGTTGCGTCACCATGCGGTCATGCCGGATGACCTGGTCGATGCCATTGTCGCGGGCAAGCCCGTGCCCGGCGGGCGCCATTCGGTCCTCGCGCGCATCGTCGAGTTTTCAGAGAAGCACGCGAAGGATGAGAACGCGGTCAAGGCCTTCGCCCGTCTCGAGATCAACCGCATGGAGCGAGGCATCCCGTATCTCGATATCATTTACGCGGCCGCGCCGCTGCTGGGTTTGACTGGCACCGTGACCGGTCTGCTGCAGGTTTTTTCACAGATTGCCCCCGACACCGGCCTGCCGGATCCGGTGGCCTTCACCAAGGGCGTCGCGCTCGCGCTTTCCGCGACGGTCATTGGCCTGGCCATTGCCATCCCGTCGCTCATTGGCAGCGGTTTTTTCCAGCGGAAGGTTGAGAATTACGCCGCGCAGCTTGATGTGCTGCTCGAGCGTGTCCTGCAGCGCAACCGGCAATCATGAGCGGGCTGTATCAAAGGCGCCGGAAGCGGGCCGAGCTGAATCTCGTGCCGCTCATCGACGTGCTCGTGATGCTGATTTTTTTCTCCTTCGTGACGATGCAGTTCAAGTCGGCGACCACGATGAACATCACGTTGCCAAAATTCACCAGCGCGGGTAAAAACGCGTTTTCGGGCAAAGTTGAAATCGCGATCGATAAGGGTGGAATCATTTCCTTCAACGGCAAGGTCATCGCCGACGACCAGCTTTTGCCGTTGCTCAAGCAGGTGCATGATGTGGATCGCGACATTCCGGTGTTGATCAAGGCCGACAAAGCCACGCAGCTCCAGAAGGTCGCCGACGTGATGAATGCCTGCGGCGACGCCCACCTGAATAAATTCAGCCTGCAGTCGCAGTGAGGGTGAAGACGGGGCGCAGGCGCTTCGTGTGTGTCTGGCGCAGGGAGCTTATTTTTTCGATGGGACGATCACGACGGGGCAGGGGGAGTGTTTGAGCACAGCGTGGGCCGTGCCGCCCAGCAACAGATCGTAGAGAGCCGTGTGGCCATGGGAGCCCATCACCACCAAATCAGCCGGCAGGGTGTGCGCCTGGTCCAGGATGACCGCGGAAGGCAGTCCGGTGCGGAGGTCCTGTTTGACGGTCAGCCCCTGCTTCGTCAGCTGCTCGCATGTGCGCTCCAGTTGGGTCCGCCCAAATTCCTCGGCCGATTTTTGCACGGCGGCGATTTCCGCCGCCGCGAGCAGGGGATCCCCGGCAATGGCGGGCGCCTGCCAGGCATGCAGCAGGACCAGACTCGCATCCAAGGCTTGCGCCAGCGTGGTGGCGGTATCGAGCACCTCCTTCGTGGACGATGAAAAGTCCAGGGGGACAAGAATGGTTTTCATGGAAAAACCATAATGCAAATGCAGCGGTCTGGCGAGGCCGGGATTGGCGAAAAGCGCGCATTTTCTGTCCATGGCCCGCCTGAAAAATGTAAAACCACGCAACCTGCGGCGCCGCAGGCTTGTGCTGGGAAGCGAAAGGAAAAAAGTTCACGGCATGAAAATCATCATCACCGGCGTCACTCGCGGCCTGGGCCGGGCGCTGGCCGGACAATGGCTGGCGGGCGGCCACACGATCATCGGCTGCGGGCGCAGTTCGGCCGAGATTATGGACCTGCGTTTTGCGCATCCGGCGCCGCATAGTTTTGACACGGTGGACGTGGCCGAGCCGATGAAGGTACAGCTTTGGGCCGAGCGCGTGCTCGCCACGCACGGCGCACCGGATTTTTTGATCAACAACGCCGCGCTCATGAACGATCCGGCGCCGCTCTGGTCGGTGCCGGCCGCGGAGTTCTCCCGGCTCATCGACGTCAATATCAAGGGCGTGGCCAATGTCATCCGCGCCATCGTACCCGCGATGGTTGGGGCGAAAAAAGGGGTGATCGTTAATTTCAGCTCGGGCTGGGGTCGTTCGACCTCACCGGAAGTCGCGCCTTATTGCGCCTCGAAATGGGCCATCGAAGGACTCACGAAAGCGCTGGCGCAGGAATTGCCGGCCGGCATGGCCGCCGTGCCGCTCAATCCGGGTGTCATCAATACGGACATGTTGCGCCAATGCTGGGCCGATGGCGCGGCAAGTTATCCGCAGGCCGATGCCTGGGCGAAAACGGCAGCGTCCTTCATCCTGAAACTCGGGCCGAAGGACAACGGCCAGTCACTCAGCGTGGGCGGATTTGAGGACTGAGAATATGCGTCTCACTCGCGCAGTTTCGAATCGAGAATGATGGTCACGGGGCCGTCGTTGACGGCGGTCACTTCCATCATCGCGCCGAAGCGTCCGCAGGCCGGCTGGCGGCCGAGGGCCGTTTCCATCTGTCGCAGAAAGGTCTCGTAAAGGGGGATGGCTCCTTCCGGTCGGGCGGCACGGTGAAAGGATGGACGGGAGCCTTTGCGCGTGCTGGCGACAAGCGTGAACTGGCTCACGACGAGCACCCCACCGCCGGCCTCACGCACGGAACGGTTCATGCGATCGGATGGATCGGCGTGGCCCTCGTCGGGAAAGAGGCGCAGCCCGGCAATCTTTTGTGCGAGCCATTCGCCATCGGCGTCCGAATCGCCTTCTGCGATACCGAGGAACACGAGCAGTCCCGGGCCGATTTCGCCGCAGGTCTGGCCGGCGACGATGACGCGGGCGGAAGTGACGCGCTGGATGACGGCTCGCAAAATTACTCCATCGGTATGTGCGGTTCCGCGTCGGCCTCGTAGTTGATGCCGGGCAGGCCGAAGCCGAAGAGTTGCAGGAATTCTGCGCGGTAGCCGGCGATGTCGGTAAGCGCCGCGAGATTTTCCGTCGTCACCTGCGGCCAGATCCGGGCGATCTCGGCCTGCACATCGGGCTTCATCTCGAGGTCGTCGACGCGCACGCGGCCGGCCTCGTCGAATTGCAGGCCTCCGCCGCTGTAGAGCTGCGTGGCGAAGAGGCGTTGCATCTGCTCGATGCAGCCCTCGTGCGTGCCGCGCGTCTTCATGATCTTGTAGAGGATGGAAATGTAGAGCGGCACGACGGGAATGGCCGAGCTGGCCTGCGTGACGAGTGCCTTGTTGACCGAGATGAACGCCCGGCCGCGCTGGAGCTTGAGCAGCGCGTCGATGCGTTTGGCGGCGCGCTCGAGGTCGTTTTTGGCCAGGCCGATGGTGCCGTTTTTATAGATGGGCCAGGTGACCTCGGGCCCGATGTAACTGTAGGCGACGGCGGTGGCGCCGGGGGCGAGGAGCTTCGCGTCGTCGAGCGCATGCATCCACATTTCCCAATCCTCGCCGCCCATCACGGCGGTGGTGTCGGCGATCTCCGCCTCGGTGGCGGGCTCGATGGTGATGCTGCTGACGATGCCCTTGTCGGTGTCGACGGTCTTGTTCGTGTAGGAGACCCCGATGGGTTTGAGGGCGGACTTGTGCACCACGCCGGTTTTGGGGTGGGTGCGACGGGGCGAGGCGAGCGAGTAAACGACCAGGTCGATGGGGCCGAGTTCGCGCTTGATGAGGTCGAGCGCCTGGCGCTTGAGGTCGTCGGAAAAGGCGTCGCCGTTGAGATTGAGCGCTTTCAAGCCGGCTGCACGGGCCGCGCGGGTGAAGGCGATGGTGTTGTACCAGCCGGGCGTGGCCGGCCGGTCGTTTTCGGACGGTCGCTCGAAAAAGACGCCGAGGGTCGCCGCGCCGGAACCGAAGGCCGCGGCAATGCGCGAGGCGAGGCCGTAGCCCGTCGATGAGCCGATGACCAGGACGTTCTTCGGGCCGTTTTTCAGGGCGCCTTTTTTGCGCACATAATCGATCCATTCCTGCACATGGGCGGCACAGCCGAGGGGATGGGCGGTGATGCAAACGAATCCGCGGACCTTGGGTTTGATGACCATTGGGTGAGTTTTCCGGCGAAGGAGGAAGTGACAAGTCTCAAAGTAACAGGTGATTACCCCGGGTTCCGCGCCACAATCCGGGTGAGCCTCTGACGATTTTTGCCAGCTGATGGCGGACGAAAAACCTGCGCATGGCCGAAGCGTGACGGACGGCTTTTGCCGTGCGTCTCACTCGCTGATCATGACGACCTTGCCCTGCGGACCGGAGTTCCGCGGAGCTCCGCCTTTTTTCTCGAGGCTGACGGCAAACTTCGCCGCCATTGCGACCGGCTGCTCGGTCTTGAACTGCACGCGGGCTACGCCATCGGCGCCGACGGCGAACACGCCCGCGCTGACGGGCCGGGGTTTTTGCGCGTCGATGACCCAAAGTTCATAATCCTGGTCCGATGCAGCGGCAGGCAGCTTCTCAATGGTGAACACGCCTTCCTGCCGGGCGGGATCCCACACCGCGATGGCCCGGGCCTCGGGAGAATTGCCGGCGAGCGAGACGAGCTTGTCGATTTTCAGGCGGGAGAGGTTGTCGTTCGTTTTCAGCTCTTGCTGCAAATCGGCCAGCTGCCGGCCGGAGAGCAGGCGCTCGGCCTGCAGCTGGTTCTTCGTGCTTTGCTCCTCGGCCCGTGTGAGCTCACCTTCTTCGCGCAGGGCCACCGACTCGGTTTTTTGCGCAAGGTAAAGCTGTGCCAGCCATACCGTGGCGAGGGCGAAGCCGGCGGCGATCGCCCAGGGAATCCATCCCAGCGGCGCAAAGGGCACGACGCGACGGTCGTCTGCCGTGGGTTTTTCGCCAAGGCGCGCGAGCAGGCGCGCCTTCAAGCCGGGCGACGGATCGGCCGCGGGTGCAGTGAGGGCGAGGGTGCCGGCGGTCTCGCGCAATTCGGCGACGAGGGCGCGCAATTCGGCGTTGCGGGCGAGCTCGGCTTCGAACGCGGCGAGTTCCGCGCCTTCGAGCAGGTCGAAGGCGTGGAGCGAAGCGAGTTCCTCGTTGCGTTCGTCAATCATTTTGGGAGTGCAGTGCGTCGCGGAGCTTGAGCAGGCCGCGGCGGATGCGGGCTTTCACGGTGCCGAGCGGCTCGTGGAGTTTTTCGGCGATCTGTTGCTGGGTGAGGCCGCCGAAGAAGGCGAGTTCGACGGCCTTTTGCTGGTCGGCGGGCAGGCCAGCGAGCGCGGTGCGCACCCCCCGGGCCTTTTCCTTGAAGGTGAGGCTGGCGGTGGAGTCGGCCGTGCCATCCGCGTCGTTATAGCCGAGATCAGATGGCAGGGATTGCTCGAGCAGCTCGCCGCGACGCCGGCGCATGCGCACCCGATCAATTGCGCGGTTGCGAGTGAGTGTGGCGGCCCACGAGAAGGCGGTGCCGCGCTCGGCGGAAAACGCGGAGGATTTTTCCCACAGCGCGAGAAAGGCATCCTGGACGATGTCCTCGGCTTCGCGCGCATCGCCGAGGATGCGCAGGGCGAGCGAATAGAGCGGCCGGCTGAAGCGGTCATAGAGCTCCGCAAATGCCTCGCGGTCGCCGTGCGCCGTGCGTTGCAGCAGGCGGACGTCGGTGGCATTCCGATCTGCGGAGGGGTCGCTCATATCTTCTGACGAACAGGCGTGAGCCTCCAGCGCACGGTCAGCGAGCGCAAACCGGACTCCGGCGGAAAAGCAGGCCTGTGCGGGGAACATTTCATAGGATGATTACGCGCGAAAGGGCTCTAAAGATGCGAGGCTCGGGTGCCATCGCCGCGAAATCAACGGCAGAAGCTTTGCATCCTGCAAGCGTTTAGAGCAGTACCAGCCCGATGAGGCCGAGCACGATGAGCAGGGCAAGGCAGGTGAGGATGCGTTTTTCCTGTCGGGTGATCGGGAAGGGCATGATGGGTCAAAGTCCGAAGGGTTGCAGGCGGGCGAACACATCGTGCAGCAATGGAGCGTCCCCGAATGCAGCCCACTCGCGGTTGCTCGATACACGCACGAAAAGCTGTTCGCCCTCGTGGCCGAAGCCGTAGTGCCAGGCCAGCCGGAGGAGTTCGCGTGGCGAATGTGGATCCCGGTAGGCGAGGGGATGCCCGTCATAAATGTGCCAGAACCATACGCGCTGGGGAAAGTCACCGCTGCGAAACGACCGGAATTCGGCCGCCGGCAGCGCATGTCCGGCCACGATCAGGCTGGCGTGCGCGTCCTCAGTGGGCTGGGCCAGCCAGCCGGAGCCGGGCCAGCAGGCATCGGGTGTGTGCGAGGCCACCAGGCTGACCGGTGCCTGGCCGGCCGGCCAGTAGGCGAGGTAGATGGTCACTTGCAGCAGGCTGCCATCGGAGGTGTGCTTGAGGTAGGTGCGCTGGACGAGGTGATCGGTTTGGAGGATGCTGGTGAAACGATAGAGGTCATCCGTTGTTTGCACCTCCCAGCCATCGGCCCGGGCGGGCAAAATTGCCGCGAGGTCGGGCGCCGGTGCGGCTGGTGCGGAGCGCCGCGTATTGGCAGCGAAGAAAATCACCAGCCCCGCCGCGAGTGCGAGTCCGGCGGTCAGCAGGGGCTGGAGCGGGAGGGCGGCGCGCGTGGTGGAAGGCTTCGCGGATGCAGGCGCTTTTACGTTTTCGCCGCGGGCGAGCGCCAGCGCGAGTCCGCCCAGCAGCAGGGCGGTCACCCCGAGGATGGTGTAGCCGGTGGCGTCGTGCCAGGCGCCGCTGATGTCCACGCCGTGATCGGCCAGCAGGGTGAGGAAGAGCGAGCGCAAAAAATTCATGACGAGCGCCAGTGGCGCGGCCAGGGCGATGAGCAGGATGCGGGCGCCGGGCCGGCGCACGAGTGCCGCGGAAAAAAAGAAGCCGGCGAACACACATGAGATGAGGCTGCGCACGCCGCTGCACGCTTCCTCGACGCCGACGGTGGTGTTGGCCAGCTCGATCAGGTTGCCGTTGCGCGTGGCGGCAATGCCGAGCAAGTGCAGCGTGGCGAGCACGGAGCGGGTGACCCAGAGCTGCAGGCCGAGCGTGAGGCGCATGTAAGTGCCGGGCGGGATGGGCGCGCACAACAGCCATAAAAAAATGGCGGTGAATGAAATCCAGTTGAACGGCACGAGGCGCACCGGCTCGCTGGCAAACACGAGCCAGCCGGCCAGCAGAAGGAGCACGAGTGCACTGGAGAGCATGAAGCCGACGAGCGCGTGCGACCAGTCGAGTGCGGCCGTGAAAAGGCCGCCGGTGGCGAGCATGAGCAGGCCGGCCGCCAGCAATACCGTGGTGGCTGCGACGGTCGCGCCCGCGGGGGGAAGAAAGCGCGCCGGGCCGGCCGTGTGGCTTTCGCGCAAAAGCACCAGAAACAGCAGCGGCATGAAAAGCCCGTGTGAAAGCTCGGGGTTATGCCGCCATTGCGGCCAGAGCAACGCGCTAAGGGCGGCGGCCAATGCCGCCAGCAAGGAAAGATTGATCCAGGCAAGCGGGGCAAGGCGCAGGGGTTCGGTTCGGGGCTGGCTGACTGAGGCCGGGGTCATGGGGCGCGGGCAACCGGCTGGTTGCCGCCGTAATGCTCAAACAAGGAATAAGACACGTCGAGAGCCAGCGGCTGGAGTACCGGCAGCACGCTTCCGAGCCGTCGTTCGGCGGATTTACCCCGGAAAAAGGCCTCGGCCACGTCGAGGGTGGTGAAAGAGGCGCCGCTGAGCTGCCGGAGCGTGTTTCGCGCGGTGCCCAGGTCCGACCAGTCGCCATTGACTCCCGCGGCGCAGAAGAGGGCGAGGGTGGCTTGATAAGTCTCTGTATTTGATGGCAGCGGTGTGCGCTGGACCTTGCCGAAGAGGGCGGCGAACAGTTCCGCATCGGGATGGCGGATGAAGTGCGTGCAAAGAAGTTCGATCGAAGAAGGTGTCGCTGGGGCGGTGAGGACAAGCTCGACTTCATTGCGGACCAAGCTCTGCCAGCCTTTGGTGGCGAAGGCGTCGAGGCGAAGGGCGAAACGGTCGCGTTCGGAAAGCATGGCGCGGTTGCGTTCAAGGGCGAGCAGCGCGTCATCCGGAAACCCCAGCACGGTGAGCTCATCGATCTGGTAATAGGCGGCCTGGAGCGTGTCGGCCGACAGATGGCGCAGGGCGTCATGGGCGTCGCCAGTGCGGCCGGTTTCCGCCAGCAGCTCGATTTCCACCAGGTGGCGCAGGCTGGCCGGGAGCGTCTGGTTTTCGTCGAGCAACCGGCGCAGCGGCTTGGCGTCGCCGGTGGAGCGGGTGGCAAAAAACAGGGCATACATCCAAACCGAGGTGTGCGCGGTGTCGTGGATGAGAAACCCGGGCGCGACTTGCGCGATTTTTGCAAAGTCACCACGGGCCAGCAATGCGCGATACCATGCTTCGGCAATGAGGGCGTCCTGCGCAGGATCATCGCGCAGCAGCCGCAAATAAACGCGGTCTGACAGCCCTGGCTGGCTCACCTGCCAGAGCCGCGCCAGCAGCAAGCCGGCCTGGTAGCTGCGCGGATTCAGATCGTAGGCCATCATCAGTGAGATGATGGCTTCATTCATCCGGTTGGCACCCAGTGCCCGGCCGGCCTTTTGATAAAAATATTCACTGCGCGCGACGCGGATTTCCCGCCATGCGGGCGGCCACGCCACCGCCACGAAGCGCACCGGGTAGCCGATGCCACGCAGGAAGGCGAACGCCCCGAGGACTGCCATCAGGTAAACCGCCGCGAGGCTGCCGCCATAAAATCCGGCTGCGCGGCCCCAAAACGGCCGCACGTCCTTGGTATCGGCTCCGCAGCGCAGGCCTTGTGGTGTGGTTACGAGCAGCGGGCACACCCGTTGGAAGCGCGCCGGCCGATGCCATGACGTGCAGGCGTCGCAGGTGGTCTCGAGCGAGCGTCCGGAATCGCTTGGATTCTGGCACGGACAGCGCCCGCCGCGCCAGCGGAAGACGGTCTTGCGCGCATTCCAGTAGAGCAAACTCCACCAGAACCGGAGAAAATCGGCGATCCAGCCCGTCATGGAAACAGGAAATAGGGTTGCGAGCTGGAAATCCACGGTTTTTTGCCTAATTTCAGTCCGTACGTTTTTTCCACCTATGAAGACCCTGAATAAACTCCTCGTTGCGCTTACCGCGCTTCTCGCGCTGGCCGGCTCCCCCGCCCGTGCCGCTGTCGAAGTGGGCCAGCCCGCGCCCAACTTCACCCTGACCGACATCAATGGCCAGACGCATTCCCTGTCCGACTACAAAGGTAAGATCGTCGTGCTCGAATGGAACAACCCGGATTGCCCCATCGTGCACAAACATTACGACAGTGGCAATATTCCCGGCCTGCAAAAGACCGCCACGGCCGAGGGTGTGGTCTGGCTGTTGATCAACTCGGGTGCACCCGGCAAGGAGGGCGCTGATTACACGTCGGCCGAAATCACCGCGTGGCTGAAAAAATACTCCGCCATGCCGACCGCCTACTGCTATGATCACGATGGCCTGGTCGGCCATCTCTATAATGCCAAGACCACGCCCGACATGTATGTCATCAATGCGGACGGCGTTCTTGTTTATGACGGCGCCATCGACAGCATCCGTTCGGCGAAAATCGACGACATCGCCAAGGCGACGAATTATGTGAAGGCCGCGCTCACCGCGGTCGAAGCGGGCCAGCCCGTGCCTACGCCCGTAAGCGAACCGTACGGCTGTTCGGTGAAATATTGAGCGCAAGCCGCCGCGAACGTAGCCAGCTTGATTCAAGCCGGGGTCTTGGCCCCGGCTTTTTTGCGGGTGGAACGTGGCATTTTTAAAGTGATGGCGGGCTGCCGGCCATCATGGGCGACACATCTGTCGATTGACAGCTCTCACAGGTGTGCGAGCACACGGGCTTGCCTAGCGGCGAAAGTCCGCCCTCAATGGTTGCGCAGTGACCTCATTGAAACGCTGGTGGCTGCTGGCGATTCTGCTTCTCAACCAAAGCGCGCCGGCGGCGACAAACCCCTTTTGGACGGTTCAGGTCTGGCAAGTGTCCAATGGCCTGCCGAATAACGGCGTGCTTGGGCTCACGCAAATGCCCGACCAGTACCTATGGGCCGCCGGTCCACGGCAATTTGTGCGGTTTGATGGCGTTTCCTTCGAGGAGTTTCCGCTGGACCAGCTGGGCAAGGATCTGGGGACGAGAATCCGTCTTCCCGTGTGGAATGACAAGGGCGGCTTGTGGCTGGTCATGGATCCGCGACGGGTGGCTTATGTAAATCCGCCGGCTGCGCCGGTGGTTCTCGATGGTTTGCCCGCGGGAGCGCCCCTGGTCGCATTGGAGGACGGGGAGGGGGCTCTGTGGATTACGTTCCGCGGGGGAGCGGTCTGTCGCATCCGTGGCCGTCAGATCAAGCGATTTACCGTCCAGGACGGCCTGCCTGAGGGCACCAGCATCTGCGGACTTGCCTGCGACAATCAGGGACGGATCTGGTTCGCGAAGGAAGAGCAATTCGGCCGATTCTATGACGGTCGATTTCATGCGTTGTTGCAGCTTCCGAGTCCCAACACACGCCTGGCCAAGGCCTCCAATGGCGGAGTGTGGATCAGTTCCTTCAACCAGCTGTTTCTTTACGATGAGCAACATGGATTGAAAGCCTGCGGAGCTGTCACCCAGGAGAATCTGGATGTGAGGCCGACCGTGCTGATTGAGGATCACAGCGGAGCCGTCTGGATCGGCACTTCTTCCACCGGTCTGTTCTATTACGATGGAGGTGGCTTTAAAAGCGTTCCCACCTCGGATAATAATATCCTGAGCCTGGCGGAAGACCATGAGGGCAACATCTGGGTTGGCACGTTCGCCGGTGCGATCAATCGCGTGCAAAAGCGGGCGATCGTGGTCGAGGGTTCGCAGACCGGCCTGGCCTTTGAGGCTGTGCAGTCAATCTGCGAGGACACGCATGGAGTCATTTGGGCGGCCGCGCAAAACGGCCTGCTGCTGTCGCGCACGGGCACCGACTGGAACACCGTGCCTCTCAAGGCGGCCTCGGATGGCAGGGTGGCCTGTGTCGCGAGCGATGCACGGGGAGCCGTGTGGATCGGAACCAGCCTTTATGAGCTTCACTGCTTGAAGGACGGCCGCCTCACGACCTGGGGCAAAGCGGAGGGCATAGAGGGCCATACAGTCCGGGCCTTGCTGCCGACCAGAAACGGTGAAGTCTGGATCGGCTCGGAAGGGCCGGAAGCGCTGCAATGCCTGCGGGAAGGGAAATTCCACAGCTTCAAGCTGCCCGTCCGTCCCTCGGTTCGCGTCCACGTGCGCACCATGGTCGAAGATGCGGCGGGCACTGTCTGGTTCGGGGCCGGCAAGGGTTTGTTATTGCGGGCGGACAAGGATGAACTGGTCGATGAATCCGCCAAAACCGCGCCGGATCAGACCATCTCGTGCTTTTATCCCTCCCCGGACGGGAGCTTGTGGATGGGTTATATTGAAGGAGGCGGATTGGGTGTGTTGAAAAATGGACACCTGACCAGAATCGGCACGGAACAAGGGCTCTATGACGACCATATTTCGCAAATGGTCGCCGACGGCCAGGGCTGCCTCTGGTTTGGTTCCACGAAGGGTCTCTTCAAGGTAGGCCAGAAGGAACTCGAGGACGTCGTGGAGGGACGGTCCGCACGGGTGAGATCGGTTGCCTACGGGGGCAGGGACGGGCTGCCGCACATGCAGACGAATTTTGCCTATTCGTTGGGCGCGTTGCGTGGCGGGGACGGCCGTCTATGGATCCCGATGGGACCGGCGCTGGCGGTGATCCAGCCGGAGAAGTTGCACGACAATTTGGAGGCCCCCCGCGTCATCGTCAAAAAGGTGATGGCGGATGACGAGACGATAGCCGCGTATGGCGGCATCACATCGCCGGCCGCAGCCATCGATTTGCGATCGCAGCCGGTAAAACTGAAACTGCTGCCGGATCATCACCGGCTTGAATTCGACTTCACCGCGTTGAGTTTCAGCGCTCCTGAAAATGTGCGGTTCAGCTACCGGCTGGTCGGATTCGATGATCAATGGATCGATGCGGGGACGCAGCGGAGTGCGAGCTATTCCCGCCTGCCGGCGGGCGATTATTCCTTCCGGGTGAAGGCGTGCAATAGCGATGGCGTGTGGAATGAGACGGGAGCCGTGGTTTACTTTAGCGTGGCGCCGTTTTTTTGGCAAACGTGGTGGTTTCGCCTCGTCGGGCTTGCCGTCTTCACATCAGTGATCGTCCTGATCGTCCGTTATGTCTCCTTCCGGCGGCTGCATCTCAAGGTGCGTCTGCTGAAGCAGCAGGCGGCGCTTGACAAGGAGCGGGCGAGGATCGCCCGGGATATTCACGACGATCTTGGCGGACGTCTGACCAAAATCGTCCTGCTGAGCGGACTCGCCCTGCGGGAGCGGGCCGCCCCGGAGCAAACGGAGGTGCGGGTGCAGGAAATTGCGGTCACCGCGCGGCAGGTGATCAAATCGCTGGATGAAACGGTCTGGGCCATCAATCCGCGGAATGACACCTTGCCCGACTTGATCAACTACCTCGGCCAGTTTGCCGTCGAGTTTTTGCGCACGGCGGAAATCCGCTGCCATGTGGAGATGCCGGATCATCCTCCCGGCCGCGCGATTTCCGCGGAGGCGCGCCATAATCTGTTTCTCGCCACCAAGGAGGCCCTGAACAACATCGTGCGCCATGCGGGCGCCTGTGAAGTCTGGCTGCGGGTGAACGTGACCCTCGATTCACTGAACCTGACGATTGAAGATTGCGGCCAGGGCTTTGCCCGGCTGCCTGATGACGCTGGCGCCGACGGAATTCGCAACATGCGCCAGCGGATGGATGAAATTGGCGGAGAGTTCCACATCGAGGGCAAGCCGGGCATGGGCACGAAGGTTTCCTTCATTTACCGCTGGCCGCACGTGGGCGAATAGTTATGCATGTCCGATCGATGGCGGGATAAGTCCTGCCCATACCCCAAAAATGATCACGGTCTCCATCGTTGAAGACCACCGCGATACACGCGAAAGCCTGGTCGCGCTGGTCAACGGAACAAAAGGGCTGCGCTGCCTTAGTACCTACGCCACCGGCGAAGCGGCCCTGCGCGGCGTGCCGGTCGAGAAACCGCAAATCGCGCTCGTGGACATCAATCTTCCGGGCATGAGCGGCATCGAGTGCGTGGCCAAGCTCAAGGCGCAAATGCCTTCGCTGGAGGTGCTCATGCTGACGACCTACGAGGAGAGTGAATTGATCTTCAATTCCCTGCGCGCCGGTGCGAACGGCTATCTTTTGAAGAACATGCCGCCTGACGAGCTCGTGGCGGCGCTCGAACAGGTGCACGCGGGCGGTGCGCCCATGTCCATGCAAATCGCGCGCAAGGTCGTGGATCATTTCCACAAGATCCACAATCCATCCTCCGATGTGGGAAAGCTCACACCGCGTGAGCACGAGATTCTGACCCTGCTGGCCAAGGGCTGCCTGGACAAGGAGATCGTCGACAAGCTGGGCATCAGTTTCACGACGGTGCGGACCCACCTGAAGCATATTTATGAAAAGCTGCACGTGCAAACCCGCACGGAGGCGACCGCCAAATTCCTCACGCAATAGCGTCAGGCGGCGGCTCAGGATTTGGTTGGGAAAATAAATCCGCTTTGCGGCTTCTCATCGGCCGCATTTTATTTTGAGTAATTTCACTCCTTAAACGGGACGTGGATTTGCAGGAATCAGACGTCGCGCATCGGACGGAGTCGTGGCCAAGGCATCAAGGCCGGACAGGAAATTGGGAAGGTTGGCTGGCGGGTTCATCCTCAAAAATGACGATATGCGGGGAATTTCGGCCTGCTATATTCATGCTTCCACAAACCACTGGCACTGGTGCGGCCAACCCCTTGGCCAACCCTTTTGTTGCCCTATCCCTGACCTCCCTTGCTGCCTCAAGACACCAACTCCAAGCCGCTGTCGCGTTTTATCCGTCCAAGTAGCCCAAACTTTTCCGCCCATGCGTGCTGTGCGCAGCCAGTTGGACGGTCGTTTGGATGACGCTTTTTTCAAGGCCCCGCCGGGCAGGCGAGACCGCTGACCGGCGATGTTTCGCGGCCGGATCATCGCGGCAAACTTCCCGCGGCCGGCCTGTGTTTTTGTTCAGATTCCCAACTGCAGACTACCCCCAGCCATGACCAGCCAGAAAAATCAACCGATCCGCCCAGCCCGTATCCAAGCCGCCGCGCTTGTTTTGTCCCTCGCCACCCTGTCTTTTCCAGCGCTTATCCGTGCGCAATCCTCCGCGCCGGCCGAATCGCCGCCGCCGGCATCGACAACCACCACAGCCACTCCCCAAAAATCGGAAGACAAGCTGGTGAAGCTGGATCCGTTCGAGGTGAGGACGGAGAAAGACACCAGTTACGGTGCGCTTAACTCCAACTCGATCACGCGCTTCAACACCGAGCTCTCCAAGACGCCCGTGGTGGCGGACATTTTCACCAAGCAGTTCATGCAAGATACGCAGGTGCAGACCGTGGAGCAGCTCTTTACCAAATATGGCACGGCCTCCGGTATGACCTTCGCCACGCCTTCAAGCGATTCCAACGCCACCCAGCCGGGCGACCGCTACAGCAGCCAGCAGTACGGCCTCCGTGGCCTCCCCGCCGGCTCCGCGCATCGCGACGGCTTCGACTTCAATCCGACCTTCACCACCTCAACCAGCATCTTTGACATCGACCGGGTGGAGATCATTCACGGCTCGCAAGGTCTGCTCTATGGAGCCACGGGCGCCGGCGGCGTGGTTAATATCATTTCGAAGCAGGCCAATTTCAACCAGAAGCAGACCACCCTGTCCGAGCAGATGGACCAGCACGGGTCGAAACAGACGAATCTCGACACGAACTGGGGCGACAAATGGCTGGCTCTCCGGATCGATGTCATCAACCAGGACAACCATTACCGGCGGCTCTTCCTCGGCGATACGACCGATGGCTACTACGGCCAGATGGCTCTTCACCTTCCGTTCAAGGGCATCGATTCGACGCTGCGCCTCATGGGTGAGCAAAGCCATGTCAATTCCATCGTGGCGAACAACACCAAGGTCACCACGAACGATTCGCGCAACGGCGATCCGCTGACGTACCTTTACGTCAGTCATCAGCTCGGCGGAGCCAACCCCACCACGGGCCAGGCCTTCACGAACGGAGCCATCGACAACGGCTCCATCACCAATCAAAACATGCAGTCTTTTGCCGGCTGGCGCACGGAAGAGGACGTCGACAACGGCATCTACGAAGCCACGCTCGACACCGTGTGGACGCCTTGGCTTTCGACCTCGGTGGGCGCGCTCTATGACAAGAGCCAGGAGATGCGCGGCACGAACATCGGAAATCTTTTTGCTCCCAACACGACGGGCAATCCTTTTCCCAATGACTGGGCCATCGGCTCCACCATGGCCGACAGCGAGAGCCCCAACCGAAAGAAGACCTATCGCGCCAACGTGCTTCTCACCAATGATATTTCCACCTGGGCGCATAGCCAGACGGCGATCGGCTTCGACCGCGAATACGCCGACAGCAGCGGCGGCATCGGCTACAGCTATTACCTCGCCAACTCCAACGGTGGCGTCACTTTAAATCCGGCCGCGACTAATCTCGGGCGTCAGCAGATTCCCACGCTTTTCTGGCAGGTGGACCAAGGCCCGGTCGAATACCCCTATTCCAAGGTTGGGGCGAAATCGATCATGTATAATGGTCAGCTTTATATCCGCATGCCGACCAACCCGCGCAGTCCTGCCTGGGTCACGCCGAACAATCCGCTCGGCTTGGCCAGCCTTTATCCCGGTGTGACTGGTGTGAGCGGCGGCAACTCCGGCGATTGGAACAACCAGGTCCGGAACCAGGGCTATTACGTCGCCAATTATACGAGCTGGTGGAACGATCGCGTCGACACCCTGCTGGGCGTCCGCGAGACCGACACCTTTTCGCGCAATGCCAACACCTCGACCGGCATTTCCCAAGCTTTCATTGAAAAGCGTGCCAATAACCTGCCGAGCTACAATGCGGGCATCGACTTCCGTTTGATAAAGTGGATGAACCTACGCGGATACTATGGCTATTCACGCTCATTCAACGTCATCGGCGGCTCGCTCGACGCCCTGGGCGTGGCGCCTCCGAATCCTACCGGCTGGACGCATGAGGGCGGATTGAAATTTCAGAGTGATGATGGCCGTATTTCCGGCGACCTCTCCGTCTGGACGGGTTACGAGCGGAACGACAATTTCAACGCCGGTACCAACTTCAGGGATATCGTCAATCCCAGCGGCCTGAACGGCTCCGTCACCGGTCCGGATGGTTCGAAAAATCAATGGGCTGCCATTGATCATACCTCCCGGGGCGTCGAGCTGTCCTTAACCGCCGCGCCGACCAGTAATTGGCGCATGCGGTTTTCGGCCTCGATCCAGGACGGCACGATCTTGAAGGACAAAACCTATCCCATCCTTTACAACGACCAGTTCTATACCGACGGCCATGGCAACGTCACCTACGCCAACGGCCAGCCATTTCTCGTACCGGTCAACCCCGCGACTGTCGCGGTCGGCTCCAAGACCGGCTTGTCCAACCAGACCACTCCGGTCAATCCTGCGACCTACGGCGTGGCGATGCAGCAGCTCACGATCGCCATGCTGAACAATCCCGCCAGCGCTTATTATGCTTGGGCAAACGCCAGTAATCAGCCCCTCAATGGTTCGATCGGCGGGGCGGTCGGCGGGGCGGGCGCCAACCCAAACCTCAAGGCCGCGCTCTCGGAGTTCCGTTTCGGCGGCAACACGGGCCCCAGCGCGCTCACGGGTGTGGTCGGCCTGCCGATCTCATCCATCCAGTACAACTGGTCCGACCCGGCTAATTATCAAGGCGTGTATACGGTGGTAAAGAAGGGCAACTACACGGTGGGATACCCGGTTTATTCCACCAATACGGAGACCGACTACACCTTTTCGGACGGCCCACTCAAGGGCATTGGCCTCGGCGGCACGCTGAACCTGGCGTGGTACTACCGGACCTTTTACTTTCAGACCCCGGATCGGGGTGAGCATCTCTACTCCCAGCCGTTGCTTAATCCCCAGGTCAATGTGTTCTTTTCCTACACGCACAAATTCCGTTGGGTCACCTGGACCAGCCAGGTTAACGTCAACAATCTGTTCAACCGCTACGTGGTCAGCATTTATCCGAATGACGGGACCGGCTATACTCAGGCGACCAACGTCGGGGCCACTTACTACGGCGAACCCCGTACTTACGTCTGGACCAACACGTTCAGTTTCTAGCCGGGCTTTGTCTGCGTCCTCGTTAACGCAGGTTTTGATGATGGAGCGCGGCGGACGCCGCGCTCCATCTTTTCATGACTCTGTTTTGAACTAATGTCACTTTTGCCGGCATGTTCCGGCCCTTTCAATGACGACGACTGTGGAGGAAAAAAGGCCGGGGATTCCCGCCGCAGTAGCGGTTGCGTTGCTGGTCATGGCCACGCTGCTGGCCTATTTTCCCGCGCTGCACGGTGGATTCATCTTCGACGACAACGTCTTCTTGACCGGTAATCCGCTGATCCACGCGCCTGACGGATTGCGACGGCTCTGGTTCAGTCGCGAAGCCGCCGATTACTGGCCGGTCACTTCCTCCACGCTCTGGCTCGAATGGCGGTTGTGGGGCCTGAATGCGACGGGCTACCACGCGACGAATGTCGTTTTGCACATCGTGGAGGTGCTTTTGCTCTGGGCCGTGCTGCGGCGGCTGGGCCTGCCGGGTTCGTTCCTGGCGGCATGCGTGTTCGCCCTTCATCCGGTGAACGCCGAATCGGTGGCCTGGATCACCGAACGGAAGAACCTGATGGCGATGCTGTTTTATTTGCTGTCGATTTTCTGTTTTACCGGCCGGACGCGGGCTGGTTACTGGCTCAGCCTGCTCGCTTTCACACTCGCCATGCTGAGCAAGGGCTCGGTGGTGATCCTTCCGCTCGTGCTCCTGGGCATCGTCGCTTGGGATCATTGTCCGGTTGCGCGGGATTGGCGGCGTCTTTTGCCTTTTTTTCTGCTCGCAGCGGGGCTGGCCCTGTTCGAAGCGCAATTTTCCACCGTGCTTGGACCGGCCGAGATCCAGCCATCCAGTTATCTCTTGCGGCTGCTGCGCGCCGGGGCCGTGGTTTGGTTTTATGCAGGTAAGGCGTTTTGGCCCGTCAACCTTTGCTTCGACTATGGACTGTGGCATGTCCATCCCGACAATTTAGGGTGGTGGCTGCCTTTGGTCGCGGCGGCGGTGACAACGGCGCTGCTCTGGCATTATCGCCGGAGTTGGAGCCGGCCGGCGCTTTTTGCCTGGGGTTACTTCTGCGTGACGCTGATTCCGGTAATGGGCCTGGCCGAAGTTGGCTTCATGCGCTACTCGCCGGTATCCGATCATTTTTCCCATCTCGCGCTGATTGGCGTGGCGGCATTCGCGGGTGCGGGCTGGGTGCGGCTGGCGGGGGAGGCTGGCGGACTTTGGCGCGCCTTTATCATCGGAGCAACAGTGACGGTTTTTACCCTCTTTGGCATTCTAACCTGGAGGCAGAGCCGGGTCTATTCCGATGCTGGGACGCTTTATCGCGCCACTCTGATGCGAAATCCTTCCTCCTGGATCGCCCATACGAATCTCGGGGTCATGCTTTATGAGTCCGGCCAGGTCGAACCGGCGATAACACACTTGGAAGAGGCGGTCTGGCTCGAGCCCGATTTTGCCGAATCCCGCAACGATCTTGGCATCGCGTTTTATCGGGCGGGGAGGCTGCCCGAGGCGATGGTCCAGTATGATGAAGCGCTGCGCCTCCGGCCCGACTTTTATCAGGTGCGCAACAATCTTGGCGCCGCCCTGGCCCGGGCGGGGAGGCTGCCCGAGGCGGTCGAACAGTTCGAGGCGGCGCTGCGGATTGAGCCCAACTATAATGAAGCCCGTTTTAATCTGGCCCGCGCCGAGGAAATTGAGGACGAGCACGTTTCTCCGGCTGGAGGCCGCCATGCTCCCTAGCCAGTAAAAATGCGCCCAGATTCCGTGTTCATTGCGTGAAATCCTTCAGCAACAAAACCCGCGTCCTGCAATGGATCGATCACTGGCTCGGTGTGCCGGTGTGCGCGCTGCTTTCGCTGGTGCGCCGGGCCGGGCGGATTTTTGGCCGTGGCGATCCCGCGCCGCCGCGGAGCATTCTTTTTCTGAAGCTTGCCGAGCAGGGCTCCACCGTCCTGGCGCACGACACCATTCGCAGGGCGGTCGCGCGCTTTGGGCGTGAACAGGTCTACTTCCTCGTATTTGAGGACAACCGTTTCATCCTCGACCTGCTCGGCCTCGTTCCACCGGAAAACGTATTTTCGGTTCGCACACGCTCTGCGTGGGCGATGCTGGCGAGCAGCTTGGGACAACTTGCGGCGATCCGTCGTCGTCGGATCGACGCGTGCATCGACCTTGAGTTTTTCGCACGCTCCTCGGCGGCTCTGGCGTTTCTCAGCGGTGCGCGCCGGCGCGTCGGCTTTCACGCCGGTTTCGGCGACGGTCCCTACCGCGGCGACCTGCTGACGCATCGGGTGATTTATAATCCGCACCTGCATGCCAGTGAGGCGTTTTCCAGTCTGTGGCAGGCCCTCGATGTGGCGCCGGTTGTGCTGCCCGCGCTGGCATTTACGCCTGCGCCGGTCACGGTGCCGCCGCCGTTTTGTCCGGGTGAGGACGAGCAGGGACGTGTGCGCGAATTGCTGGCAAGCCTCGCTGTGCCCGCCGGCAGTCGCCTAATTCTGCTCAATGCCAATGCGGGTGATCTGCTGCCCCAGCGCAAGTGGGATGGTTCGAATTATGTTCTTCTGGCGCGGCGCCTGCTCGCGGAATTTTCAGACCTTGCCATCGTGTTCACCGGTTCGCCGGAGGAGGCGCCTTCGACCGCGCTGCTTGTGCGCGGGGTGGGCTCGCCGCATTGTGTTTCTGCTGCCGGGCGCACCACCTTGCGCGAGTTGCTCGTGCTTTACACGCTCTCCGAAGTCCTCGTCACCAACGACAGCGGCCCCGCGCATTTTGCCGCGCTTACGCCGATCGATGTAGTGGCTCTCTTTGGGCCGGAGACGCCGCGGCTCTTTGCTGCGCCCGGTGCACGCAGCCATCCATTGTGGGCCGGCTTGGCGTGCAGCCCGTGTGTCAGCGCCTATAACAACCGCCGGACTTCCTGCCGGGACAACCAGTGCATGAAGGCGCACGCGGTCGAAAAGGTCTTCACGGTGGTCAGCGACATTTATCGTCGGCGCACGGCAGCCTTGCTGTCGGGGTCAGCCCTATAGCTATGCTCTAAATGGCCAGCGCCGGCTTCAGTCAGGTCTTCACGCCAAACATCTCCGCGTGGAGCGTGCCTTCGGAAATCTTGGTGACGGGACCGGTCATCTGGATCAAAAAGTCCGGGCTGATCTCGATGTTGATCTGGCCGCCTGGCATATGGACGGCGACGGAGCGGTCCACGAGGCCCAGCCGATGGGCGACGGCCGCGGAGGCGCAGCTGCTGCTGCCGGAGGCCAGGGTGTAGCCGGCGCCACGCTCCCAGATTTCAATCTGGATGTTGGCCCGGTCGATCACGCGCAGGAATTGCACGTTGGTGCGGTGCGGGAAATTGGCGTGCGTCTCGAGGTCAGGGCCGTAGGTCCTGGCCAGGCTGGGCGAAATCTCGGGCAGCAGGATGACGCAATGCGGGTTGCCGATGGAGGCGGCGCAAAAGGTGAAATCACGGCCGTGGCTGCTGATTTTTTCATTGATGACCTCGCGGGGCGGACCGGTCACGGGAATTCTTTCGCTCTGAAAACTCACCTGGCCCATGGCCACCGTGATGAGCTGGCCGCCGTCCTTGACGATGGATTGCACGATGCCACCGAGCGTTTGGATGGTGAAGGCCGGCGCGCCGGTAAAGCCCTGGTCGAAGAGGAAGCGCGAAAAAATGCGCAGACCGTTGCCGGACTTCTCGGCCTCGGAGCCGTCGGGATTGAAAATGCGCAGGGCAAACGCGGCCCGCTTGGTCGGCAGCGGTCCCCAGAGAATGCCGTCGGAGCCGACGCCGTAATGGCGGTGGCAGATGACGCGGATCTGCTCCAGTGTCGGTACTTTCCAGAAGGGAAAGTCGGCGGGGTTGAGGACGACGTAGTCGTTGCCGAGGGCGTGGTATTTGTGGAAGCGCATAGCCGGAAAGCAAGAAGGCGGGCAAGATTGCCGGCTAAAATTCCCGAAGGCACGGAAATTTTTCCAGTCGCGCGCGACTGGGGTGTTTCACCGGGGTGGGGCGGTGCTAGGCCGGGGTCACCACCGCTGGGGCGGGTGTGTAGCCGAAGAGACGACGCCTCTTGATGGCCGCGGCGACCGGGGCGGGCACCATTTTTTCCCATGAAGCGTCGTTGGCCTTGATCCGCTGGAGCACGTCGCGGGAAAAGATGTTGAGGATGTCGGGGTCGAAGCCGACGATGCAGTCGATATAGTGGTTTTCGAGCAGGTGGTCGTAAAGATTGCGCAGGTGATCCACGATGTGGACATTGCGCGCGTTGATGAGGACGTTGGCGGCGAAAGCGTGGGCGGTGACGCTGGCCGGGGCGGCGGCCGCCGGATGGCCGCTGGCAAGGTAACGGTCGTAGGCCTCCTGGCGCATGGGATAGATGTAGAGCCGGACGGCGTTGCGGAAGAGGCGCCCGAAGGATTCAAGAATGCCGCCAGGAAGGTTTTCGTAATATTTTTCGTTGAAGATCTCGATGAGATTGTTGACGCCCATGGTGACTCCGATCATCTCGCTCGTGTAACGGCGGAAGTAGGAGGTGAGGCGGTAGTACTCGCTGTAATTCGAGATGAGCACGGTGAAGCCGATATCGCCGAGCATGTCGACCCGCGAAAGAAAGTCCTGCGGATCAAGGGTGCCATCGGCGAGCAGGTTGTTCATGGTGATTTCCATCAGAACGACGATGTCCTTGCCCGTCACCATCGGCTCCTGCACGAATTGCGCGGTGGCGCAGTTGAGCATGTCCACATTGACGTGAGTGACGGGGCGAAAGCTGCCGCGCTCGACGAGAATGGCCTTTTTGCGGAGCACCTCGGAGGGCTGGAGCACGGCGCCGCCGGGACCGAACATGACGGCATTCGTCAGGCCGTGTTGCACCAGGCGGAGCGACATCAGGCGGTTGTCCACATGGGGGAAGGCCGGGCCGCTGAAGACCAGCATATCGATCTCGATGCGGTCGGCGCCGACATTGTCGGCCAGCGATTGGATGAATTTTTCGGGATCATCGCGCAGATAAAACGCGCCGTAGATGAGGTTGACGCCGACGATGCCCAGTGCCTGCTGCTGCAGCACGCCTTCCTTGTCCCACATGCGCACATGGAGGACGATTTCGCTCGGCTGGCCCTTGGGCTCGGTCTGGAACCGGACCCCCATCCAGCCATGCGCCTCGTTGGTGCCCTTGAAGTTTCTCGTCGCGACGGTGTCGGCAAAAACAAAAAAAGTCGTGTGGTCGCCGCGCTGCGCCGCCAGGCGTTCGAGGAGCAGCGCGTATTCGTGGTCGAGCATCAGGGTAAGGCGCTCGTGCGAGACATAGCGCGGGGACTTGCCGTAGATGGCATCGCTGAAGGCCATGTCGTAGGCGGAAATGGTCTTGGCGATGGTGCCGGAGGCGCCGCCGGCCTGGAAAAAATGCCGGGCGACCTCCTGGCCGGCGCCGATCTCGGCGAACGTGCCGTACTTCAGCTCCTCAAGATTGATGGTTAGGGCCTTGCGATTGGTGGTGAGAAGTTCCTTTTGCGTTTCGCTCATGGGCAGACGGTAGATTTGAGCATTAGCCAAGCAGAAATCCCGTGAAAGAAAAGCGCGCACATCGCTTTTTGGCGCTGGGTGGCAGCCGCCCGATCCGTCATTTTCACTGGCCGAAGCGGTGAAAAGGGCTACCTTCGCGGCGCCATGAAAAATTTCTTCACATCGATGCTCGGCACGCTGGCGGCTCTGTGGGTTTTTTTCGTGGGCGGGGCGCTGGTGCTGGCCATCATTTTCGTCGCCATTGGAGCGATGGGCCGGAAATCATCGATTGCGGTCACGCCGGGCTCGTATCTCGTTTTCGACCTGGCGGTGAACATCACGGATGCGCCGGCCGATTCCGGCGGATTTTCCGGCGACAGAAATGACGTGCTGCAATTGCGCGCGGTGACCCGTGCGTTGCGCGCCGCGGCGACGGACGACCGCATCGCGGGCGTATTCATCACCGGCTCGCTCGAGCCTTCGGGTTATGGCGCGGGTTTTGCCGCGCTCAAGGAAGTGCGCGAGGCGATTGGCGCCTGCCGGGCCGCGGGCAAGCCCGTGGTGGCCTACCTTGATTTTGCCCGGACGCGCGACCTCTACCTGGCCTCGGCGGCGAGCGATGTCGTGCTCGATCCCTATGGCGAGATTTTTTTGCCCGGCTTGGCGAGCGAGCCCATGTTTTTCACGGGGGCCCTCGAGAAATTCGGCATCGGCGTGCAGGTGACGCGGGTCGGCAAGTACAAGTCATTTGTCGAGCCATTCACGCGCAAGGACATGAGCCCGGAAAATCGCGCTCAGACGCAAAAGTTACTCGATGACATGTGGACCCAGATTGTCCGGGACATCACGGCTGCGCGCGGCATTGATCCCGCGGCCCTGCAGAAGGCGGTGGACGAGCGCGGCCTTTTTGCAGCGGAGCCGGCCCGGGCGGCGAAGTTGGTGGACCGTCTTGCCTATCGTGATGAAATCCTGGCCGAACTGAAGCTTAAGACCGGCCGCACCGGGGCGAAGGAGGCCTTCAAGCAAATCACCCTCGCCGATTATGCGGAAATGCTGCCGGACGGAGCATCCAAGTCGCGATCCGGGAAGAAAGACCGAAAAATCGCGGTGGTCTATGCGGAGGGTGACATTGTGGACGGCGAGGGCGATGCCGGTGAAGTCGGCGGCGATAAATTCTCCCGTCTGCTGCGCAAATTGCGGCAGGACGACAGCGTGAAGGCCATCGTGCTGCGGGTGAACAGTCCCGGCGGGAGCGCCACGGCGGCGGAGGAAATCCAGCGCGAGCTACGCCTCGCGCGCAAAGTGAAGCCTGTCGTCGTCTCAATGGGCACGGTGGCGGCGTCGGGCGGCTACTGGATTTCGGCCTATGGCGATAGAATTTATGCCGAGCCGGCGACGATCACCGGTTCCATCGGCGTTTTCGGCATGTTTTTCAATGTGCAGAAACTCGCCGGCGATCTTGGGCTGACCTTTGATGTCGCAAAAACCGGCAAGTTTGCCGATTCGTTCACCATCACCCGTCCGAAGACGGACGAAGAACTCGCCCTTTCCCAGCAGCTGGTGGACTGGATTTACGACCAGTTTATCACGAAAGTGTCCGAGGGCCGGCATCTCGACCGCGCGGTCGTGGAAGAAATCGCCCAAGGCCGGGTATGGTCGGGCACTGAGGCCAGAAAGCTGGGGCTGGTGGATGAAATCGGGGGGCTTGATGCCGCGCTGAAATTTGCGGCGCAAAAGGCGGATCTCCGGGGCAATTACCGGGTGGACGAATATCCGGAGTCAAAAGACTGGACCGACGTCATTGCCGATTGGCTCAAGGGCGAAAAACCCGGCCAGGCGGAAGGTGCGGATGTCTTCAGCCGGCTTCTTGCACAAATCAAGGAACAGGTTAAGACCTTGGGCGAATTCAACGACCCACGCGGCGTGTACGCACGCCTGCCGCTGGAAGTGATGGTAAAATGAACACGTCCTCCCACCAGATGCACAAACTTTCCAAGGACGCGCCCGCGACGCTTATCCCTGCGGGCGACCGGGTGACGCTGCCGGCCGGTACGGAGGTTTTCGTAACCCAGACGCTCGGCGGCAATGTGACAGTGCGCACCGACCAGGGTTTGTTTCGCATCGCGCGCGAACACGTGGATGCCATCGATGGATTTTCACTGAAGGCGGAGAGTCTGGACGTGGCCGGTGAATTCAGCGAGCAGGCCGTGTGGGAGGCATTGAAGACCTGCTTCGACCCGGAGATTCCGGTGAACATCGTCGATCTCGGCCTGGTTTATGATCTTTCAATCGAGCAGACGCCGCAGGGCGGGCATGCGATTGAGGCGAAAATGACGCTGACGGCGCCCGGCTGTGGCATGGGCCCGGTCATCGCCGAGGATGCGCGCCAGAAAATCGCCGCGCTGCCCACCGTCGAGTCGGCCAAAGTCCACATCGTGTGGGATCCGGTCTGGACGCCGCAGATGATTTCACCAGCGGGGCGGAAGATTCTGGGGCTGGAATGAAGCTGGCGGCGAAGCGGATATATGCGGCACCGGCGGCAGGCGACGGGCGCCGTGTTTTGGTCGACCGGCTTTGGCCTCGCGGCGTGAGCAAACAAAAGGCCCGGCTGGATGCGTGGTTGCGCGAAATCGCACCGAGTGATAAATTGAGAAAGTGGTTTGGACACGATCCCGTCCGATGGACTGAATTCAAGCGCCGTTATTCCGCCGAACTGGCGGGGAACAAATTGGCGCTGGCCGCATTGAAAGAAGCGATTGGAACCGGTCCGGCCGTGCTTCTGTATTCAGCCAGGGATGACTTGCACAACAACGCCGTGGCCTTGTGCGAATTCCTGCAAGGCAAAACCAGGCTTAGGCCGTCACGGTCTCCAGCGAGCAGCCGTCGATAGCGGCGGCCGGCGTCTCGCAATTCGGGCGGGCGATGACCCCGGGATAGGGCTCGGGTGAAAATTCGCGGGCCGGCTCGGCGAGGAGGTGCGCATCGCAGGCGGAAAAAAGCTCCAGTTCGGTCTCGGCGCGGCGCATGGCGTGCAGGAATGCACCGGCCGGATCGACGCTCTGGCCGACAAAGTTCAGATATTTCTTCATCTTGGCGACATGGGGGCGCTCGGCGATTTCCGCCGTCTGGGTGGCGCGGTAGAGCCGTTCGACATAGTCGCGCACGTCGGAGAGCGTGGGACGAAAGATGGCGGGAGCAGTTTCGCCGGGCCCGGCAAACTGTTCGCGGCATTGCCGGAAAATCCAGGGGTTGCGGATGGCGTGTCGGCCGATCATCACGCCAGCGGCGCGGGTGCCGGCGAGCACCGACGCGGCCCTGGCCGCTGACGTGACGTTGCCGTTGGCCAGCACAGGGCAGCGCACGCGGGAAACGGCATGCGCGATGAAATCGTAGTGCACCTCGCTGCGATACATTTCCTTCACGGTGCGGCCGTGGACGCTGAGCAAATCGACGCGGTGGGCATTGACCAGGTCGAGCACGCGGTCGAAATGAACGGTGTCGTCGAAGCCGATGCGCATCTTGACCGTGAACAGGCCGGGGGTGGCGGCGCGGAGGCAGGCGAGAATCTGGTCGATTTTATCAGGGTCGCGCAGGAGGCCGCCGCCGACGTTTTTCTTGTAAACCTTGGGCGCGGGACAGCCGAGGTTGAGGTCGATGCCGGCGATCGGATGGCGGAGAAGCTCATCCACGGTGCGCGCGAGGTCGGGCAGATTTTCGCCGATGAGCTGGGCAAAGACCGGCCGGCCGGTGGTGTTCTCGTCGATGGAGCGCAGAATGTGCTTCTCCGGCCGTGACTGCGAGTGGACGCGAAAAAACTCGGTGAAAAAGTAGTCGGGTGCGCCATAATGCGCGACGACGCGCATGAAGGCGAGGTCGGTGACATCCTGCATGGGCGCGAGCGCGGTGAGCGGCAGGCCCGCGGCCAGCGGGGAGGGCAGGGCGGTCGGGAGTGGCATCGCGCCTCAGGAAGGGTCGTCTTCTTCCGTGGACTCGCCTTCCTCGGCCTGCTGCTTGAGCACGCGTTCGAGGATCTCGGTCTTGTCCTCGACGGAGTCGAAGACCTTTTGCGAGACGTAAATCGGGCGCTTGTGCTGGATGGCGAGCACGATCGAGTCGCTGGGGCGGGCATCGATCTCGATGATTTTTTTGCCGATCTCGTTTTCCATCTTCAGGAGGATGCGGGCGAAAAAGGTGCCGTCCTTGTCGCTGGTGACATCGTTGACGACGATGTGGTCGAGCTGGACGCCGAGACCGAGCAGCACGCTGCCAATGAGGTCGTGCGTGAGCGGCCGGTCGTTCTTTCGCTTTACGCCGGTGAGGGCCATCTGGATGGCATTGCCCACGAAGTGATCCACGTAGATGACGAAGGCCTTTTCGTCGTTGCCGAGGAAAACGGCGCAACCATTGGGGGTGGGCACGACGCCTTTGATGGTGACGACAACAACATCGCTTTGCATAGGGAGCAGGATGCGCGGGGCCGGGCAAAAGCGCAAGCGGTCGTGCGCGCCCGGCCAGGATTTTACTCGTAGCCGAGCAGGCTGATATCCCAGGCGCGGGCTTGGGCGAGAACGGCGGCTTTATCGAGAATGATAACCCGGCCGGCCTCAAGGGCTGCTGCTGCGAGGCCGGCTTCGCGCATGGTTTCGAGGGTCTTCTGACCGAAGACCGGCACGTCGAAGCGGTAGTCCTGGTTGGCCTTTACGGTTTTTACAAAGAGGGCCCCGTCGCTTTTGAAGGAACCGGCGCGACGGAGCATTTCGTCGGTGCCTTCGAAAGCCTCGACGGCGAGCACCGTGCCCTTGCGCACGACACAGCTCTGGCCGATGTCGAGGCGCGCGCATTCGCGGGCAATGTGAATGCCGTGTTCGACATAATCGTGCTCCAGGGGAAATTTGCCGCCGGTCATGACCCCGGGCGTGGCGAGCTGGTCGTCGAGGAAACTGCGCGCATCAAGCAGCGTGATGCCGCGTTTTTCGATCTCAGCCGCGATGGCGCCGAAGATGGTCTCGGCGTTGCGGCGTTTGAGTGAAAGCAGGATCTGCGCGGCCTTGAGGTCGGGATGCAGGCCTTTGAAGAGACGGCGCGGGGTGATCTGGCCGGCCATGAGCGCGTAACCGGCGTCGAATTTTTCAAGGACCTTGAGCATCTTGCCGAGCTGGCCCACCAGGATGCTCGCCCGATCGGCGGCGGCGAAAGACTCGACGAGGTCCGGCCGTGTTTCCTCCTCGAAAGCGATGAGCTTGAGCGGCACGCCGGCGCGGCGGATGGCCCGGGCGACAAGCACGGGGTAATGGCCTTGGCCGGCCATGAGGGCGACGGGCTTCTTCGGGTCGAATTTTGCCGGGAGAAACGTGGAGAGCACGACCTCAGGAAAAGCGGAAAGCGGAAAAGCGGAAGCGGAAAACAAAAAGCCGCGTCCGAAACCGGGCGCGGCGCAGGGGGCAGCGTCAGGTCTGCGCGCCGTAATATTTCTTGTAGCTGCGGTAATAGCGGTAGTTGGAATAATACTCGATGCGGCGGGGGGTGAGGCCGTTGAGCACGATGCCGAGGATTTCGTTTTTGCCGTTCCGCAGGTTGCGAATGTAGAGCTTGATGTGCTTGCGGGAGGCGCGGTTGAAGCGGCAGACGTAAATGACCTCGTCGGTGCGCTCGGCGATGAGCAGCGAGTCGGTGACGGCGCCGAGCGGCGGAGAGTCCACGACGACGAGCTCAAAGTGTTTTTTCATGCGATCGATGAGCTGGCCGAAGGCGGGATTTTCCAGAATTTCGGTGGGGCTCTTGGAGCGTCCGCCCGAACAAAGGAGAAAAAAATCCTCGCCGATCTGGGTGATGCCCAGATGGGGATTGGTGAGGGGATCGTCGAGGTTCGCGCCATTCTCGAACCAGGGAATGAGGCCGAATTTGTTTTCCTGTTTGAAATGGCGGTGCAGCATGGGCCGGCGCAGGTCACAGTCGATGAGCAGGGTGCGTTTGCCATGGCGGGCGAAGGCGCCGGCGAGATTGCAGGAGACAAGGGTCTTGCCTTCGCCGGGAATGGTGCTGGTGACGAGAATGGCCTTGGGGAAGTCGAGTTTGGAGTGGATCTTTACCGAGCTGTAAACGCTGAGAAAGGACTCGGCTCCGGTCGTGGCAGTATCTTTGAGGACCAGGGAATATTTCTCGTCGTCCTTCAGATTTCCCAGTTCGGGAATGATGCCGAGGAGGTTGACGCCGATGAAGGATTCGACGTCCCATGCACTTTTGATGCGGTCATCGAGGAAGCTGAGTCCGACGGCCACGCCCACGAAAATGAGGAGGCCGACCCCGACGCAAGTGCGGATGATATGGCCGAGATCCGGGGCGTAGGGCGCTCCGGATGGGACGGCACGGTCCAGCGGGTGGACCGAGATGTTTTCGAGATTTTTGTAGTTCGTCGCCTGGTTCAGGCGGTCGAGAATCTGGATGTAATTGCTTTTTGCAGCCGTCGCTTGGTTTTCAAGGATGCGATAGTCGACCGAGAGGTCGCGGAGCCGGAGCTGGGCGGTCTCCTGCTTGGCATATTCCTCCTGCAGGGATTGCTCGGAGGTGTGGGCCTTGTCCAGGCTGGTCTGGAGCTCTTCAATGGCGAGCTGGATGGACTGGTTGAGCTGATCCTGCGCCACCTTAATGGCGTTGATCAGGTCGATCATCTTCGGATGGCGCTCCAGATAGCGCTCGGAGAGCACCGCCTGGGTGCGCTTGAGATCATCGAGATGGGCGCGGATGCCCGGGACGGTGCCGTGGTTGGCGATGTAGGCGATTTCGAGGAGATTGCGCCCGTCTTTCTGGTAGGATTGAACCTGATTGTAGAGAGTTTCGAGGGACAGGCGTTCCTGGCGGGCGCTTTCCAGCGCACCGTTCACTGCCTTAAGCCGGTCGGTGACGATGTTCACACTGCTGTCGAGCGAGACGAGGTTGTTGGCCCGCATGTAAGCCTGGAGTTTTTGTTCGGCGACTTGAGACTCCTCGCGGAGTTGGTCACCGCGGGTTTTGAGATACTCGACTGCGGCCTGGTTTTTCCCGCCGACATTTTCGATCAGATACTGCATGAATGCATCCACGTAGTGATTAGCGATGAGCGCGGCGGCCTCGGGGTCCTGGTGGGTGATGGAGATGCTGATCAGAAAGCTATTGCGCACGGAGCTGATGGCCCGGTTGCCGAGCAGGCTGGAGGCAGGCGGCGGGGCTTGGCCGGGTTCCAGATTTTTCAGGTAGGGGCGCTGGAGGATTTTGACCTCCTCGGGCGTGAGCGACTCAAGGACTTTGGTGCGCAGGGTGTCGCTATTGAGGTCTTCCAGATAGGTGTTGAGATCGATGTCGGATTTGACGGAGGGATCGACCACGCCTTCGGTGGTGATGACGCGCTCCGGTTTCTCAAATTCCATCGTGGCCCGGGCGAGGTACATCTTGGGCTGGCGTGCCTGAAAATAGCCGAGGGGGAGGGCGACGATCAGGGCCAGCGGGAGGGCAATCCAGAAGCGTTCGCGCAGGATGATGTAATAGTCGCGCAATGTGCGCCGCTCGACGGCATCATCGTCCTTGCCATGCAGCGGCTTCGGGGGCGCCGAGGAGGGTTTGGGATTGGTTTCGGCCATCGCAGAAGGGGGCTAAATAAGGCTTTCGGGAACGTAAACGATGTCGCCGGGCTGGAGCTGCAGGGAACTGTCGCTTGGGTTGGCGTTTTTCCTGCCCTTGATGATACTTTCAACATCGACGGTGTAAGTGATTTTTTTGCCATCGGGCGAGATGCGTGTGATGCTGACGGCGGTTCCCTTGGCAATGTCGGTCAGGCCCCCGGCCTTGGTGACGAGATCGATGACCGACATGGTGGATTCGATCGGCAGCGGATAGCGCCCCGGGTTGCGCACCTGGCCCTCGATCGCGACTTCGCGGGGTGCGTATTCTTCGACCGTAATGGTGACCTGGGGGTTGCGGAGGAAGCGGCCGTTGCGATAGGCGTCTTCAATTGCCTTTTGCGCATTGCGCACGGTGAGGCCGGCAATTTTCACTTCACCGATGAGCGGCAGGTTGACATTGCCGTTGGCGTCGATGCGCACGATGCTGGAGAGGTCGTCCTCCTGGTAGACGCCGATGCGCAGGCGGTCGGTGGTGGCCAGGCTGTAGCTGGCGATCACGCCGTCGCCAGCGGCGGGGAGCGGTCCATCGGCCTGAAGCGGGGATGCGGCGGCCAGAAGCGCAACGACAGCCACGAGCAGCGGGAGCAGGCGCGACAGAAGTTGGCGGGAGGTATTCATGGGCAACGCAGGATTAAAAGCGGGCGCTTAACGAAACGCTGAAGGTGTGCCGGATGAAATCAGAAAAGGTCAGCGTGGACCAGTTTTCATAGTATGTGTAACTCGTCGAGACTTTCAGGTGCTCATTAATGCTGTAGCTTGGTCCGATGCTCCAGGTGAAATAGGTGTCGCGCCGCCCGCCCGCCTCCGCGCCGATGAAGCGGTTGTAACCCCCGCCGACGCTGGCCGTGACCGCGGTCTTGGAGTTCATCGAATAGGTGGCGTCGAGGCTGCCGGCCGTGGTGTTGATGGATTCGTTGGTGGAAGTGGCGTTGAAGTCCTGTGAAAGATGGCCGGTGATCTTCACGCGCCGGCTCAGATTCCAGGTCAGCGCAATGGACTCGGTGAGCGAGCCGGTGCTGTGGTCCGCGGATCCATGCGGCTCCTGTAGTTCATAGCCCACGCTCACGGAGCCGTTGATTTTTGGAAGAATTTTTCCGTCGAGGCCAAAATTGACCGAGTGGTCATAGAAGCTCCGGTTGCCCGAGGTCCTTTGCAGGTGGAAGTCGTAGCCCACGAAAAAGTCGCGCGCGGAATTGATGGTATAGAACAAATTTGCGCCGGCGCTGTAGCCGGAGAGGTTGACCAGCAAGGGGGTGTTGACGAAGTCCTGCAGGGTGTAGCCGAGGTTGCCGGAAACGCTGTAGCGATCGTTGACGCGGTATTTGGTGTTGAACCCGGCGGCATAGTTCCAGGAGACCGCGCGGATGCCGGAGATGATGTCGGCTTCGCTTTGGCGGCTGGTACTGAGCGTGAGGTCGGCGGAGGTTCGGTCGTCCCGGGCGCTGAATTCACCTTGGAAGTGAGGGTCGGAAAAATTTTCGGAAGAGAATTTTTCAAACCGCGAGGTGGAAATGCCCGTGCTGGCGTCCAACGAAATAATGCCCGCATGCCGAGAGTATTCGAGTCCGACGCCGCCCGAATAGATGGTGTCGGCATTGGCGAAACGGTTGGCGAATATGTTGGTGTCGTAAACCAGGCTAAAATCCCCCGTGACGAAGAGCTGGTCGCGCCCGTCATTGAAAGTGAACAGCGCGTAAACGGGTGCCGGGACAATTCCACCGAGGACCAGCGCGAGCAGGCTGGCACGATAAAAACGGACGGCGGGCATGGATGCGTCAGGGGTGGGCTTGGATGTCAGTGCGCCAGCGTGGAGGGGCTCACCGTAAAGTCTGTCGGTTTGTCCGTCGGGACGACCTCGGAGGCCTGGATTTCCTGCGTCTGCCCCGCATCGCCCTTGCGATCCACTACCTCGAAATACACGGTTCGCTTGGCGATACAGGCCATGGAGACCAAGTCATCAAGAAGCTGTTTCCGCTCATCCGGTATTGGACCGACGTGCACGATGCTGGAATTATTCGCGGCGTCGGAACGCACAATGGCCTCCTGGCCGCCATGCAAGGTCTGGCCGGCTTCCCCGCTGGCGGCGCGCACCGTCACATCGCCCTCGAGAACGGAGATGCGGGTCTCGTAGTTGGTGACTTCAAGCACGACCTTTTTGTCGCGGATGTCGACGATGGCCTGTGGGGTCGTGTAAACCATGTTGCTACCGGCGGCGAGCCGGCTGGTGCACAGTCCGATGGTGCCATGCGAAAGGTGTGCCAGCGTTTGCGAAACCGAGGGCTCGACCTCCAGATCATAGCGATTGGGCGTGAATGGCTCCTGCACGAATTTTTTGACGTCGAGCCGGGTGTCGGCGTCGAGATAAATGCCCGTGCCGTTGGAATACACCATCGAATCATTGGAATCTTTCGAAGTCAGGACAGTGGAGCCCTGGGCATCAAACACGGTCTTTTTGGACAAGGGTGTGATCGAATCGCGCGTATTGAGATCCGCCTGCCCTTTCAAATCGGAAACATAGAGTTTGCTGCTCAGCGCGGCGGTCAGACGGGGGGCGGAAAAAGCGCAGGCCATGACAACTGCCACGAACACGGCGCCGGAGGAGGGTAAAAAGTCACGATGTGGAGTTTTCATGGGTGGAGAGTAACATCGGTTCAATTCCGGCATTTTTAAGGCCGTTCATCGTAAATGCAGGCTGCTGACAGCTGGAATCTTATCAGCTTCAACCGACCAATAATAGACATAAAAGGTCGAAGCTTGTCTAGGTAATTCACCCTATATTTCAAAAAATTGTCAATTACAATATAAGACTATTGCACGACGAGGTTTAAAATTTTGCCGGGCACGTAAATGATCCGCCGCACATTCTTTCCGGCGAGATGCGGAGTCACCCTCGGATGTTCCGAAGCGAGGCGCACGGCTTCGTCCTGCAAAAGGCTGGCGGACACCGACAGCTCGGCGCGGTGCTTTCCGTTGACCTGAACGACGAGCGTGACTTCGGCCGTGACAAGTTTGGCCGCGTCAAATTGCGGCCATGACGCGTGCTGAATCGATGGTTTTTCGCCCAGCCGTTCCCAGAGCTCTTCCGCCAGATGCGGCGCGAAAGGCGCGAGCAATTGCAGAAACGCGAGCATGGTGCGGCGGTTCACCTGGGGCGCTTTTTGGAGCGCATTGGCAAAAATCATCATTTGCGAGATGGCGGTATTGAAACGCAGTGCCTCGATGTCATCGCCGACTTTCTTGATCGTTTCGTGCAGCAATTTTTCCAGTTCGGGTGCCTCCGTCGCGGTGGCCGAAATTTTCGGATTCGGCGCGCCGTCCTCGCCCATGCATTCGCGCCAGACTTTCTGCAGAAAGCGGTGCACGCCCTCGATGCCGCGAGGATTCCATGGCTTCATCGCCTCGAGCGGACCGAGGAACATGAGATAAAGACGCAGGGTGTCCGTGCCGTGGCTGGCAATGATCGTATCGGGGCTGACGACATTGCCGCGGCTCTTGGACATTTTTTCGCCGTCTTCGCCGAGGATGATGCCTTGGTGGAACAATTTCTTGAACGGCTCGTCCTGCGGCACGGCGCCGAGGTCGAACAGCACCTTGTGCCAGAAGCGGGCGTAGAGCAGGTGCAGCACGGCGTGCTCCGCGCCGCCGACGTAGAGGTCGGGGACGCCCCAGTAGGCGAGCAGCTTTGGATCTGCGAATGCCTGGTCGTTTTTGGGATCGATGAAACGCAGGTAATACCAGCACGACCCGGCCCATTGCGGCATGGTATTGGTCTCGCGCCGGCCGCGCACCCATGCATCGCCGGCGGGCTTGGGCTGCGACGCGGGCAGGGATTCGCCCGTCGCGTGATTAAACCAGATTTCCAGCCAGTCGGTGACGTTGGCCAGCGGGCTTTCGCCTGTGCCGCTCGGCAGGTAGCTCTGCACTTCGGGCAGCTTGAGTGGCAGCGTGCTTTCGGGAACCGGCAAGGCGCAAAAAACCTGTTTGCCGTCGGCGCCGACCGATTCCACCCGCGGCTCCGGCTGGCCCAGGCGGACGTAGTCGTCTTGGCTGACCCACACGATGGGAAAGGGCTCGCCCCAGTAGCGCTGGCGCGAAAAGAGCCAGTCACGCAGCTTGTAATTCACCGTGGCTTTTCCGGTGTCACGCGTAGCGAGGTCGGCGGTGATTTTTTTCTTCGCCTCGCGCCAGTCGAGGCCGGTGTAACCATCGGAGTGGATGAGCTTGCCGTCACCCGTGTAAGGGAGCTTGGCCGTGTTTCCATTGGCCGAGTGGTCTGCGGGCTCGATCACCGGTATCACGGGCAGCTGGTACTTTTGCGCAAATTCGAAGTCGCGTTCGTCATGCGCCGGCACGGCCATGATGGCACCGGTGCCGTAGCCCATGAGGACGTAATCGGCGATCCAGATGGGCACGCGGGCGTTGTTCACGGGATTGATGGCAAACGACCCGGTGAATACGCCTGACTTGTCCTTGGCGAGATCGGTGCGCTCGAGATCGCTCTTGCCGGCGGCCTTTTTCTTGTAGGCCTCGACGGCGTCGCGCTGCGCGGGCACAGTGAGCGCGTCCGCGAACGGATGTTCCGGGGCGAGAACCATGTAGGTGCAGCCGAAAAGCGTGTCGGGCCGCGTAGTAAAAATTTTCAGCGAACCCAGTGATATTTTTTCCAACCCAAACAATACCTCCGCGCCTTCGCTGCGGCCGATCCAGGCCTCCTGCATGCGTTTGGTCGAGTCAGGCCAGTCGAGATCCTTCAGGCCGGCCAGCAGCCGCTCGGCGTAAGCGGTGATGCGCAGCACCCACTGGCGGAGATTGCGGCGTTCGACGGGGAAGCCGCCGACCTCGCTTTTGCCGTCCACGACTTCCTCGTTGGCCAGCACGGTTTTCAATTCGGGACACCACCACACGGGGCGTTCGTCGACATAGGCCAGCCCGCGCTTGAAAAGCTGCAGGAAAATCCACTGCGTCCAGCGGTAGTAGCGCGGGTCGGTCGTGTCGATTTCGCGTTCCCAGTCGTAACTGAAGCCGAGCGCCTTGATCTGCCGGCGGAAATTCGCGATATTGTTCTGGGTGTTCGCCGCCGGATGCGTGCCGGTCTTTACGGCGTGCTGCTCGGCGGGGAGGCCAAAGGCGTCCCAGCCGATCGGGTGCAGCACGTTGAAGCCTCGGGCGCGTTTGTGGCGCGCGATGATATCGGTCGCGGTGTAACCCTCCGGATGGCCGATGTGCAGGCCGGCGCCGGATGGGTAGGGGAACATGTCGAGCACGTAGTATTTCGGCTTCGACAGGTCGTCCGGTGCCCGGAAAGTGCGGTTTTTTTCCCAGAAAGTTTGCCAATGTGGCTCAATTTTGGAAAAGTCGTAGTCTTTGCTATCAGTTGCCATCGCGTGAAATCCGCCATTGTGAACGATTGTCCTGCACCGTCAATCATCCTCAAGTCCGCCGGTGCGCGGCGCCGGTCGCTGTCCGGCACAAGCCGCGCATGAAGCGGCCATAATTTCTCATGTTCACCGGCATCATTGAGGAAACGGGACACGTCGTGGCGTTCGCGCCGGCCGCGGAGGCGTGGCGCCTGCAAATTTCAGCCGAGGTGGCGCGGCGCGATGTGGTGCTCGGTGACAGCATTGCGGTCAACGGCTGCTGCCTAACTGTCGTGGCAGCCGACCAAAAGCACTTGTTTTTCGATGTCCTTGAGGAGACGCGCCGACTGACCAATTTCGAGGCGCTGCGACCCGGCGCGGCCGTGAATCTCGAGCGCAGCCTGCGCTTTGGCGGAAAAATCGGCGGTCATTTTGTCACCGGGCACATTGACGCGCAGGGCGTCATCCAGGCCTTCGAGCCGCGCGGGAAGGATTTTTACCTGCAGGTGGGCGTTCCGGCCGGCGCCGGCTGTTATCTTGTGCCAAAAGGCAGCATCGCGATCGATGGCATCTCGCTCACGGTGGCGGAGGTGGAGGGTGACGCGTTCGCCGTATGGCTCATTCCGCACACCCGGGCCGCCACTAATTTGCGTGAACGGCAGGCCGGCGAGCGGGTCAATTTGGAATTCGACTTGCTGGGAAAGTATGTCGAAAAGCTGCTGGTTCCCCCCTCATGCATGCCGTCCTCACCGCCCTCACCGACGAGCTGAAACGCCTCAAGGCGGCGGGTGTGCGCACCGTGTCCGTATCGGATGAAAGCCTCGGCGCCCTTCATCGCATGGCGGAGCGCCGGCGGACGGCGACCGGCGGGCGGCCTGTCCCGGTGGAGAAAAAAAGCCCGGAACCGGTTGTGACCAGCGTGCCGGCGACGGCGGCAGCGCCTCTTTCCTCCCTGCCATCTCCGCCGGTAGTGAACCTCTCATCGGGCGACAAGCGCGCGCGCTGGACGGCGCTGCGCGAACGCGTGCTGGGCGATGAAGTGTGCCGTGCCCACGTGCGGCCGGGCAAGCAGGTCGTGTTCGGGGTGGGCAGCATCGACGCAAAGGTCTTTTACTGTGGCGAGGCGCCGGGCGCCGACGAGGAGACGCAGGGCGAACCGTTCGTCGGCCCGGCCGGCCAGCTGCTCAACAAGATGATCCAGGCGATGGGCCTGCGTCGCGAAGACGTCTATATTGGCAATATCATGAACTGGCGGCCCGAGATGCCCACGCCCTTTGGCAACCGTCCGCCCACGGCCGAGGAGATCGCCTACTGCCTGCCGTTTTTGCGCGCGCAAATCGAGGTCGTCGATCCCGCGCTGATCGTTGCGCTCGGCGCGACCGCGGCGAAGGGTCTGTTTGGCGCGGACAGCTTCAAATCACTTGGCGAAATTCGCGGCCGTTGGAAACAGTTTGCCGGAAAGCCTGTCATGGTGACCTACCATCCGTCCTACCTGCTGCATAACGACACCCGTCGGGCCAAGCGCGCCGTGTGGGAGGATTTGCTCAAGGTCATGGAGCAGGCCGGCCTGCCGATCAGCGACAAACAGCGCGCCTATTTTTTGTAGAAATGAAAAAACTCCCCATTCTTTGGTTTGCCCTCGGGTTCTGCACATTGGCCGCCAGCCTGCGTGCCGCCGACGTGCCGTTTGATTTCGATATGTTGCGCTATCAGGCGAAGCTGCTCGCGGCCAAGCCTTATGAGCCGCAGCCCCCGCGTGTGCCGGAATCATTGCAGAAACTCACCTACGACCAGTATCGCGACATCCGCTTCAGTCCCGCGAAGGCCTGGTGGAAGGTGGATGGCCTGCCATTTCAACTCCAGTTCTTCCATCCCGGGTTCGGTTTCAACAAAACGGTGCAGATTTTCGAGCTCGCCGGCAAGACCCCGCGGCTCATTCCGTTCGACCCTGCGCTTTTCAGCTATGGAAAGAACGCGGATATCGGCCGCATCCCCTCAGACATGGGCTTTGCCGGGTTTCGCATTCATTATCCGCTCAACAAGCCTGAGTATCTCGACGAACTGGCCGTCTTTCTTGGCGCGAGCTATTTCCGCGCCCTCGGGCAGAACATGCTTTACGGCCTGTCGGCGCGCGGCCTGGCGGTGAATTGCGGCGAAGCGGTCCCGGAGGAGTTCCCGGTGTTTGAAGAGTTCTGGCTGCAAAAACCCGCGCCTGAGGCGAAGCAAATTGTCATGTATGCCCTGCTGGACAGCCCGAGCGTGGCCGGGGCATATCAATTCACCATCACTCCGGGCGCCGAAACCGTCATGCAGGTGCGGGTGACGCTTTACTGCCGCACGGAAATCAAGGCACTGGGCCTCGCGCCGCTGACTAGCATGTTCTGGCATGGCGAAAATTCCAAAGGAGATTTCGACGATTACCGCCCTGAGGTGCATGATTCCGACGGACTGCAGATCGAACGCGGCAATGGCGAATGGTTGTGGCGGCCGCTCGTGAATCCGGCGCAGATCCGGGTGACATCTTTTGACGATGAAAATCCGCGCGGCTTCGGCCTTGTGCAGCGCGACCGTGATTTCAATCACTATCAGGATATGGAGGCGTCATACCAGTTGCGCCCGAGCGCCTGGGTCGAGCCGGTCGGCGGGTGGGGCCGCGGCAGCGTGCGCTTGGTCGAGTTGCCGACGCCTGATGAATCCAATGACAATATTGTCGCCTTTTGGGTGCCGGAAAAACTTCCGCCGATCGGCGATCCCATCGATTACGAATACAAGCTGCACTGGTTTATTGAAACTCAGCCCGGCGGCAAACGCCCGCCGGCCGGATATGCCGTGGCCACGCGTCTCGGCCACAGCAAGACGTATGAATCTGACCTGCAGCGCTTCGTGGTCGACTTCGACGGACCGTACCTGCATGGCCGGCATTCCGATCCGGAAATCGAGCCGGTCGTCACCGTAGGCGAAGGCGCGAAGCTCGTGACCAGTACGCTCGAAAGCAACCCCTACAACGGAACCTGGCGGGTGGCCTTTGCTCTGAAGCCCGATGGCAGCGGCCGCCCGGTTGAACTCCGTTGCTTCCTCCGGCGTCCGCCCCATATTCTCACCGAGACATGGAGCTACCTCTGGAATCCGTAGCGGCGCCGCTGAGCAATTTCCGGCCGAAAACCGGCTCGATGGAGGCGTGGAACGCCGCCTACGTGCGCGTGGAGGATTATTTGCGTGCGCATCGGATACACAACCGCCTTCATCAGAGTCGCCTGATCCAGAAAATCCTCGAACGGGCGGCCCGCCGGCACGCCGGGCACCCCGCGCTTGATCCCACCACGTTCGCCGCGGAGGAAGCCGAGGCGATGATGAACGCATGGTTCAGCGAGGTGCTGGGGGAGCGCAACCAGCCGGGCGAACGCACTGTCATCAACGGCCGCCTGGCCTTGTTGCTGTCCGATGGTGCTCAGAAATGGCCCTATGCCTTTCTCGATGAGGACAACATCCCGGCGGAATTCTCCCAGGCCATGCAGGCCGGCTCCATCCAGGCCGGCCCCGATCTTGCCGTGTCGAGCATGGTGCCGCGCCCGATCGAACTCGGGGCCATCAGCGAGGCCGCAGGCGAGACGCTTGAACGTTTTGAAAAATGGCCGTTGCTGCGCGCGCTTTTCCTATGGGCGATTTTCCTCGCTGCCCTCGCGCTGATCTTCCGCGCCACGCGCTGAGCGCCCGGACCATGACGCTTTTCGACGCCGACCACATCGCCCCGCGCCGTCTCCAGCGCCGGCGTTTTTTGTTTTTTTCGGGCATTTTGGTGCTGGTGAGCCTGGCCACATGGTTCATGGCGGACCTCCTCTGGCGCGGCGGCATTTCCGGGATCGGCATCGCCATCCTGGTCCTTTTTGTCGTCCTTTTCGCGCACATCGCCACCGGCTTCTGCCTCGCGCTGGTGGGCTTTTACGTCATCAACCGCGGCGGCGATTCCTGCCGTATCACCCGCTCGGTGGACTGGAACGCGGATCTTCCGCTGGGCAGCACGGCGATCGTGATGCCCGTGTTCAATGAGGACGTGAGCCGCGTGTTCGAGGCCATGCGCGTGATTTTCCGTTCCGTGCAGGAGGCGAAAAGGCTCGATCACTTCGATTTTTTCATCCTGAGCGACTCGAACCAGCCAAACCAGTGGATCCAGGAGGAGGTGGCGTGGCTCGAGCTTTGCAAGCAGGTCGGCGGCTTCGGGAAGATATTCTACCGCAAACGCCGCCAGCCCATCAACAAAAAGGCCGGCAACGTCGCCGATTTTCTCCGCCGCTGGGGCCGGCGCTATCGTTACATGGTGGTGCTCGACGCGGATAGTCTCATGACCGGGCGCTCGCTCGTGCAGCTGGTCGCGATGATGGAAAAAAATCCGCACGTCGGCATCATCCAGACCGCGCCGCGCATCGTGAATGGCGAGACGCTCTATGCGCGGCTGCAGTCATTCGCCAACCGCCTTTACAGCCCGCTTTTCCTCGCCGGGCTCAACTACTGGCAGCAGGGCGACGGCAATTACTGGGGCCACAACGCCATCATCCGCGTGCAGCCGTTCATGGATCATTGCGCGCTGCCGGCCCTGCCCGGTACGGAGCCTTTTGGCGGGCGCATCCTTTCGCATGATTTTGTCGAGGCCGCGCTCATGCGCAAGGCCGGCTGGGCGGTGTGGCTCGCCCACGATGTCGAGGGCACCTACGAGGAGGGGCCTCCCACGCTCATCGACAATGCCAAGCGCGACCGGCGCTGGTGCCAGGGCAACCTCCAGCACACCTGGCTGCTCACCGCCCGCGGCTTCCATCCCGTCAACCGCCTTCATCTGCTGTTCGGCGTGCTGGCCTATGTTTCGTCGCCACTGTGGCTGCTGTTCCTGCTGCTGAGCACGATCAACGTGTTCAATCACCTGAAGGAGCCGGGCTTGAACGTGCTTCGGCCGGAGGATGTAACCAGGCTGTTCGGCTATGTGCTCGAGGTGCCCCAGGCGCTCACGCTTTTCGTGCTGACCATGCTGCTCCTGTTTTTGCCGAAGCTCGTCAGTGTCATTTTCACGGTGCAAAATCGCGCCGAGGCCGAAAAATTTGGCGGTCGGTGGCGGCTGGTCGCCAGTGCCGTGCTGGAGACACTTGTTTCCGCGCTGCTCGCGCCGGTGAACATGATGTTCAACAGCAAATTCGTCATCTTCACCATCCTCGGCCAGGGCGTGTCATGGATAACCCAGCGCCGCGGTTCCGACAACGAGGATGAATGGCGCGAGGCCATCCTCACCCATGGCGGACACACGGGGTTCGGCCTGGTCTGGGGCATCTCGGCTTTTGTGCTGCTGCCGTCGTTTTTCTGGTGGCTGAGCCCGGTGATTGCGGGGCTCGTGCTGTCCATTCCGCTTTCGATTTTCCTCAGCAAATCGGGCATGGGCCGCCGCGCCCGGCAACTGGGCTTGTTCCTCACCCCCGAGGAGACGCAGCCACCCTACGAACTTCGGCGCCTCCGGCAGAATCTGGCGGAGTGCTACAAGCACTTTCCGCCCATTGAGCCGCTGCGCGACGACTACGGCCTGTTGCAGGCCGTGCTCGACCCGTACATCAACGCCATGCACGTCGCGCTTCTCCACCAGCGCCGCCCCAGCGAGGAAGCCCAGGAGTATTTTCACCAGCTGCGCCGGCGCCTGCTTCATGACGGACCGGAGGAATTTTCGACCAAGGAAAAAATGGCGCTGCTGCTCGATGCCGAGTCGATGGTCTGGCTGCACCGCGAACTCTGGAGCCTGCCGGCCAGCGCGCTGGCCGAATGGTGGCGCCTTGCCATGCGGCAGTACAACGTTCTCACGGCCTCGCCGGTGACCGCGCTGTACCGGTGAGCGGAGGGAGGAAGCTCAGCCGCGTCCGCCGAAGCTGATGTAGTCGTCGAGGTCGAGCCGGTCGAAGTTTGTGCGGATATCGTCGCGGCCGGGTGAGAGCCGGGCGATATCCTCGGACATGCCGGCATGGCGTTTGACGTCGCCCGGCCCAAGGGCCTCCAGCCATTGTGACCAGGCTTCGATTTCCCACGCCGTGCGTGCGGGCTTGGCGTGCTCATTGACCCAGGCCAGCATCTCGACGTCACCTTTGCCGGATTTCACCGCGGTCAGGAAGGCCTCGGGATCGAGGCCGGTGTAGGCGAAGAAACGTTTGTCCAGCGGGCAGGGATAGATGTATTCGCCCAGCTTGCCGGCGGCGGCGGCACGGGCCTTGTCGAGCAGGCGCGGCAGGTGCACGTAACCGCCAAGGCGGACGCGCGGGCTGCGTGGCGGATGCTGGGTGAAGTCGGGGTCGGAATATTTGATCATAGGAAAATTTTTAACGCAAAGACACGAAGGCGCAAAAGTTGAAAGCCATTAATTCAGAAGCCACGAAGCCAGGAACGGTCTGCTGGATTTCTATTTTTTAATCCTTCTTCTTTCTTTGCGTCTTCGCGCCTTTGCGTTAAATCCTAAGTCTTCAAAACCTCGGCGAGTCTGGTGATGTCCTTGCCGCCACCCATGGCGAAGTCGGCCTTGCCGCCGCCCTTGCCGCCGAGCTTTTTGGAAAGTTCGTTGACGATCTTGCCGGCCTGGTGGCCGGCTTGCTGCGCGGCCGGCGAGCAAAAGGCGACGATCGTGGCCTTGTCGCCGAACGCCGCACCGAGCACGACCACGCCTTCACCGACTTTGCCCAGTACCTGCGAGCCAAGCGTGCGCAGCGCCTCGGGCGATTCGACGGTGACGCTAACGGAAACAAATTTTAGCCCATCGCGCGATACGGCCATGGTCGCCAGCTCGTCGGCCAGCCCGGCGGACGCCCTTTGCTCAAAGGCTTTCAGTTTCTTTTCGAGTTCTTTTTGGTACGCGAGCACGGCTTCCAGCTTTCGGTTTACGTCCTGCGGGCCGGCGGAAAGATGTGTATTGATGGCGGCGAGCACGGCTTCGTGCTGGGCGATAAAATCATAGGCCGCCTGGCCGGCCACGGCCTCGATGCGACGCGTGCCGGCGGCGATGGCGCTTTCGGCGGTGATTTTTATGATGCCGATTTCGCCGGTCGTCGCGACATGCGTGCCGCCGCAGAGTTCGCGGCTGTAGCCGCCGATGTCTACCACGCGGACAGTCTTTCCGTATTTTTCGCCGAAGAAGGCGAGGGTGTCGGCGGGCTTTTTGTCGAATTCAGTCTCATAGGCCTCGACCTTGGTGTTATCGAGGACCTTCTCGTTTACCAGGCGCTCGATTTCCTGGAGTTGCGCATGCGTGACTGCTTCAAAATGGGAAAAATCGAAACGCAGACGATCCGGCGCGTTGAGTGAACCGGCCTGGCGGATGTGCGTGCCGAGCACGCTGCGGAGCGCCCAGTGCAGCAAGTGCGTCGCCGAGTGGTGACGCTGAATGGCGCGGCGGCGGACGACGTCGACTGAAAGCTCGGCCCGAGGGCCTGAGGCGGCAACCAAGGTGTTGCCGACGAGCTTGTGCAGATGACGTCCGGACTTGTCCTTCACGCAATCGATGATGCGGACAAACTGGCCATTGACGAGGGCGGTGCCCATATCGCCCGCCTGTCCGCCCATCTCGGCATAGAATGGCGTCTGGTCGAAGACGAGAAACAGGTCCTGATCCGAATAAATGGCGTCAACGAGCTGGGCCGGCGAAGTCATGTGCGTATAGCCAACGAACTTGGTCGGTTTTTGCTCGACGAGGCTTTGGCCTGCGGTGGCCGCGATGACCACGGCTTTCTTTTGCGCCGCTCGCGCCTGCTCGCGCTGCTGCTCCATGAGCCGGTCGAACTCCACGGTATCAACCGTCAGGCCGTTTTCGGCGGCCAGAAGCCTGGTCATATCGAGGGGAAAGCCGTAGGTGTCGTAGAGCACGAATGCCAGCAAACCGGGGATTTCCAGATTCTGCTTCAGCTTTTCAAGATGCTGCCGGGCCGACTCGGCATCAGCCAATTCGCTGTCATGCGCGTGGGCGGCTTTCTCGAGGTTCAGGAGCAATCCCATCGCCAGAACCGAGTAATACGCGGGATCCTCATTCGGAAGAACTTTGGAGGCGATTTTCTTGGCCAGATCGGTGAGGTTTTTCCGGTAGAAAACCAGGCCATGATCAAGCGTCCGGCCGAAATTTTCCTCTTCGCTGTGGATGACGCGGCGGATGATGTCCTGCTGTTGTTTCAGTTCGGGAAAGACCGACCCCAGTGATTCGACCACGGGCGCGACGAGCTTTTCGAAGAAGCCTGCTTCGAGCTGAAGCTTGGCGCCGTAGAGAATTCCGCGGCGAAGGATGCGGCGGACGACGTAATTGCGCCCATCGTTGCCCGGCATGATGCCGTCGGCGATGGCGCAGGAGACGCAGCGCGCATGATCGGCGAGCACGCGAAAGGCCACATCGATTTTTTCCTGTTCGTTCATGTTCCCGCGCCTGGCCGGGACGGTGCCCTTGTAGGTTTTTCCTGAAATTTCGGCGATTTTCTTCAACAGCGGCGTGAAAACATCGGCGCTGTAATTCGATGGCTCGGCGGAAAAGTCCGTGAAGCCCTTGGTCGTGGCGTAGATGCCGGCGACGCGCTCAAAGCCCATGCCGGTGTCCACGTGCTTGGCCGCGAGAGGGGAGAAGGTGCCGTCGGCATTGGCGTTGAACTGGATGAAGACGTGGTTCCAGATTTCGATGCAGCGCGGCGAGCCCTGGTTCACGAGGGCGCGGCCGGCCTGCTCGTCATCGCTTTCGAGCAGGTTGAAATGGATCTCCGAGCAGGGGCCGCACGGGCCGGTGTCGCCCATCATCCAGAAATTGTCCTTCTTGTTGCCGGGAACGATGTGAATGGCGGGATCGAGGCCGGCTTTCTTGAAAATGCCGGCCCAGATGTCGTAGGCTTCCTGGTCGAATTCGGCCGGGTCGTTTTTGGATTTGTCGGGCCAGTAGACCGTGGCGAAGAGACGCTTCGCCGGCATGCCCCAGACCTGCGTGATGAGCTCCCAGCCCCATTCGAGCGACTCTTTCTTGAAATAGTCGCCGAAGGACCAGTTGCCGAGCATCTCGAAGAGCGTGTGGTGATAGGTGTCGAAGCCCACGTCCTCGAGGTCGTTGTGCTTGCCGCCGGCGCGGATGCATTTTTGCGTGTCGGCCGCGCGGGTGTCGTGGCCGGGCTTCACGCCGGCCCACTTGGAAACGTCGGGCTTCCGGTCGCCGAGAAAGATGGGCACGAACTGGTTCATGCCGGCATTCGTGAAAAGCAGGCCCGGGGAATCGGGCAGCAGCGAGGACGACGGAACGATGGTGTGGCCGCGCGCGGCGAAGAAATCGAGAAAGCTCTGGCGGATTTCAGCGGAAGTCATGAAGGGGAGGGATTATCCACGAATTGCACGAATGGGTACGAATCTTTTCAGGGGACCCGACACATCCTATGAAGCCTGGGATGGCTCCCGCAATTGATCAAGAGCCCGGCTTTTGGGATGATGTCGGTCACAGATTGGCAACAATCGCGTCGGCCATCGCCTTGGTGCCGATGGACTTCCCGCCGAAGGCGATGTCGGCGGTGCGTGTGCCGGAGGTGACAGCCTTTTTCACGGCCGCCTCGATGCGGGCGGCGGTCTTTTCCAGGCCAAAGCTGAAGCGAAGCATGAGCGCAACGGAGAGGATTTGTGCGCAGGGATTGGCCAGGCCCTTGCCCGCGATGTCGGGCGCGGTGCCGCCGGCAGGCTCGTAGAGGCCGAAAGGCAGCCCAAGGGAGTTCTTGCCGGCGCCAAGCGAAGCGGATGAGAGCATGCCGAGCGAACCGCAGATGCAGGCCATTTCGTCGGAAAGGATGTCGCCGAACATATTTTCGGTCACGAAAACGTCGAACTGGTTGGGGTTGCGCACGAGCTGCATGGCGGCGTTGTCGACGTACATGTGCGTGAGCTCGAGCTCGGGTGCATGCTTCGCGACATAGTCGGTGACGGTCTTGCGCCAGAGCACGGAGGTCTCGAGGACGTTGGCCTTGTCGACGGAACAGAGTTTCTTTTTGCGCGAACGGGCGGCGGCGATGGCAGTGACGGTGATGCGCTCAATTTCACTTTTGCGATAAACCATGGTGTCCACGGCCTGGGTGTCGCCATCGGGCATCGTGGTGGTTTCCTTCGGCTTGCCGAAATAGAGGCCGCCGGTGAGCTCGCGGATGCAGACAATGTCGATGCCATCAGGGATGCGCTCGGTCTTGATGGGCGAGGCATCGGCGAGTTCGCGGTAAAGCAGGCCGGGACGGATGTTGGCGAAGAGGGTGAAATGCTTGCGCAAGGGGAGGAGAGCGGCGCGCTCGGGCTGTTCCTTGGGCGGAAGTTTTTCCCATTTCGGGCCGCCGACCGAGCCGAAAAGAATGGCGTTGGACTGTTCGCAAAGTTTGAGCGTGGAATCGGGCAGGGCCTTGCCATGATGGTCGATGCCGGCACCGCCGACGTCGGCAATCTGGTAGGCGAGGGTGAGGCCCTCCTGCTTTGCGACGTGCTCAAACACGCGCAGGGCCTCGGTCATGACCTCGGGCCCGATGTAATCTCCGGGAAGAACGGCGAACTTCAGCGTCGGCATAAAGGCTGATTAAGTAGCAGGGAAACGGGGGAGGGGAAGGGGATTTTTTGCATTGGTCCGGGCCGGGCTGTGGCGCCGAGGGGATGGGCGCGCTTGACGTTGAGAGGGAGGATAAGTCCTGTGGATCGGTAAAAATGAACATCCATGTTCTGCCTGCAGGGCCCATCGAGACCAATGCCTACCTGCTGACCGAGCCGGCAAGGGGCGAGGCCGTGCTGATCGACGCGCCGGGCGGTGTCTGGGCGGATGTGGAGCCGATTTTAAGTGAAGAGAAATGTCGGCTGGTGGAGCTGTGGCTCACGCATGGCCACTGGGACCACATGCAGGGCGCGGCGGAGGTAGTGCGTGCGACTGGCGCGAAGGTGCGCGCGCATGCGGACGACCGCGCGCTGATTGAGACGCCGGCGGTGATGGCGCGCTTTTTAATGCCAGGCATGCGGCTGGAGCCGGTAAAGGTGGATGGGTGGTTGCAGCCGGGCGAAAGAATTCAGGCCATGGGCGCGGCGGTCGAGGTGCGGCATGTGCCGGGTCATTGCCCGGGCAATGTGCTGTTTTATTTTGCGACGGGCGGGACAGCATTTGTGGGCGATGCGCTTTTTGCCGGCAGCATCGGGCGAACCGACCTGCCCGGCGGGGATTTTGACACCTTGGAAAAATCAATTCGCGGGCAGATCTACACGCTGCCGGACTCGACAAAAGTTTTTCCTGGCCATGGGCCGGATACGACGGTGGGCGCCGAAAAACAGAACAACCCCTATGTCCACGGTTGATCATGAATTTTTCATGCGGCGTGTACTGGAGCTGGCGCGCCGTGGCTGGGGTGACACGCATCCCAATCCGATGGTGGGCGCCCTCGTCGTCGAGAACGGCGAGATCGTGGCCGAGGGGTTTCACGCGCGGGACGGCGCGCCGCACGCGGAGCGCATGGCTTTGCAGGCACTCGGGCGAAAACCAAAACCGGGTGCGACACTCTATGTGACGCTCGAGCCCTGCTCGACACCGGGACGCACCGGCGCATGCACGGAGGCGATCACCGCCGCCGGTCTCAAGCGGGTGGTGGCGGGCGCCACCGATCCGAACCCCGCGCATGCTGGACGGGGCTTCGATCTGCTGCGAGCGGCGGGCATCGAGGTGACGACCGGCGTGCTGGAGCGCGACTGCGTGGACGTGAACCTAATTTTCAACCACTGGATCACGCGCGGCCTGCCGTTTTTCGCGGCGAAGTCAGCCGTGACGCTCGACGGTCGCATCGCCTGCCGCACAGGTGAGTCGAAGTGGATCACGGGCGAGGCCGCGCGTGCGGACGTGATGCGCTGGCGGCGGCTGTTTCCCGCCATCGCAGTGGGTGCCGGCACGATCCTGAAGGACGATCCCCGTCTCACTGCGCGGCAGGGCGGCGAAGAGTGGTGTCCCGTGCGGTTCGTGTTCGACGGATTGCTGCGCACCGTGGCTGATCGCGGCCTGCCGCAGGTTTACCGCGATGAATTTCGCGAACGCACGATCGTAGTGACGACGCCGCACGGCGGGATGGGCTATGTGCGCAAACTGCGGGAATCGGGCGTGCAGGTGTGGATCATGCCGACGCCCACGCCGCGCGTGGGCCTGGCTGATTTTCGTAAAAAATGCGCGGAGGAAAGGATCACCGGCGTGTTTTTCGAGGGCGGGGCGCAGCTGGTGAGCGAATTTTTGCAGGCGCGCGAACTGGACTACCTGTTTGTTTACCGTTCACCGGTGCTTTTTGCCGATGACAAGGCCAAGGGGATGTTCAGTGGATTGCGCACGGAAAAAATCGAAAACGCGGTGCGGCTCGTGGACGTGCGGCATGAGTCCTTTGGCGACGACATATTGATGCGCGGACGCGTGGTGTATCCGGAGAAATTATTCGTGGATGAAACTGTTTTTAGCATCCGGTAACCTTCATAAGGCGAGAGAGCTGCAAGCGCTGGCGGACGCCGAAGGCCTGCGCGTGGAAATCGTTTCGGCCAGCACGGCCGGCGGAATGCCGGCGGTGGCGGAGGACATGGGGACGTTTGCCGGCAACGCGGGCAAAAAAGCGCGGGCGTTGCGTGCGCGATTACCACCAGAGGCGTGGGCACTAGCGGATGACAGCGGGTTATGTGTTGATGAGCTCGGCGGCGCACCGGGCGTGGAATCGGCCTATTACGCGGGGCTGCAGTCAGATGATGCCGCGAACCTCAAAAAACTTGTTGAGGTGATGAGCGATGTGCCGGAAGGCCGGCGTGGAGCACAGTTTGTCTGCGTGCTTTTTTTAGTCGGGCCGGCCGGCGAATTTATTTTCGAAGGTCATTGCGAGGGCGGGCTGCGACGCGAGCCGGGCGGTGGCGGCGGGTTTGGTTACGATCCGATATTTGTGCCGGCCGGCTATGACCGAAGTTTTGCCGAGCTGGGTGACGAGATCAAAAACCGCCTGAGCCACCGTGCCCGGGCCTGGACGAAGCTGGCGGACTGGTTGCGGAGCCGGACGTGAAGGGCTTACAATGCCTCGAGCTTGGTACAAACGTCGCTGATGAGAAATTCTGGCGTGGAGGCGCCGGCGGTGACGCCGACGGCAGTGTATTTCTGCATCTCGGCCGGATCGAGTTCGACGGCCGTCTCAATGTGATAGGTCGGCAGGTTTTGCTGGCGGGCAAGGGCGGCAAGTTTGACCGTGTTGGCCGAGTGATGACCGCCGATGACGACGATGGCCTGTGCGCCCTGGCGGGCGAGGGCAACGACGTCGTTCTGGCGGTCTTTCGTGGCCTGGCAGATCGTGTCAAAGACGACGACCTCGGGAAATTTCTTTTTCGCGTAGTCGGCAAGCTCGTAAAATTCATGCATGAACATGGTCGATTGCGACACCATGCAGGTCTGGCCGAGCGCTGGCAGCGCATCGATATCGGCCCGGTCCTTGATGAAATGGCCGCGGCCCTCGGTGTAACCCATGAGGCCGATGGCCTCAGGGTGATTTTTGTCGCCGAAAATGATCGTGGCGTAACCTTTTTTAGCGTGAAGACGGATCTTGCCGGCGATGATGCCGACGTCCGGGCAGGTCGCGTCGCGGAAATCCATGCCCAGGTTTTTCAAATACGTGCGGCGTTCGGGTGAGATGCCGTGGGCGCGCACGACCATGACGGGGTTGTCGCCGGGAGCCTGTTCCACCGCGACCTCGGCGCGGCTTTGGTAATCGCCGACCTCGCGCACACCTTCGCGCGAAAGGACCTCCATCATCTGGCGGTTGTGAATGAGCGGACCGTCGGTATAAACCGGATGGCGGCCCTGCTTGGCATATTCGCGCGCGATATCGATGGCGCGTTCGACGCCCCAGCAAAAGCCGGCGCTCTTGGCTCGGAGAACTTTCATGTCCGCATAGTGCGTAGCTGATGGCAGGGCGTCAAATCGGGAAGCATGTCGATTGGGGTGATCGTTCACCGTACCTGTGACTGGCGGGTCTTTCCGGGTGGCCTCCGACCCTGTCCGTCAATCCAGGGTATCCTTTGATCTCTCGGCGAGGGTGGGGCCATCGTTCGCCACAGCGCAGTCTTTTGCATTTGTCAGCGTGTCCTCGCGAACCAGATAAAGGGGGCGGTGTTTCACTTCAAGAAACAGCCGGCCGATGTATTCTCCGATAATGCCGAGGATAAGGGTTTGTACTCCTCCGATAAACAGCACGGTCACGATGAGGCTGGTCCATCCGCGCACGGTGCCATGATACAACCAGGTAATGACGGCCCAGAGCGTGATCAGCGATGCGGTGCCGAACAATCCGGCGCTGATCAGCGAGGCGAGGCGGAGGGGCTTGATCGAGAAGCCGGTCACGCCATCGGCTGCAAACCGCAGCATTTTGGTGAGACTGTACTTGGTCGTCCCGGCGGTCCGCGCCGCGCGGTCATAAGGCACCGCAACCTGTGGATATCCAATCCACGCGACCATTCCGCGGACAAACCGGGAGGTCTCGGGCAGGAGGAGGAAGGCATCAACCGCCCGCCGGCTCATCAAACGGAAGTCGCCGGTATCGGGGGGGATCGACACCTCGGCCAGAAATCCGATCAACCGATAGAAGATCTTGGCCGTGGCGAGCTTGAACCATGTTTCACCCGCGCGCGACCGGCGCTGGCCATAGACAATGTCAAAACCTTCGGCCCGCTTGGCGAGCATGGGCGCAAGCAGTTCGGGCGGATCCTGCAAATCGGCGTCGATGATCAGCACCTCGCTGCCTCGCGATCGCTTCAGTCCTGCGGTCAGCGCCATTTGATGGCCAAAATTGCGGCTGAACCGTATGCCGTGCAAACGGGGATCGCGCCTGGCTTCGGCGGCGATGATTTCCCAGGTGCGATCAAGCGAGCCGTCGTCAACGGCGACGATTTCGTAGCTCCGTCCCGTGGCCTGGGCGGATGCATGTAAGCGGGCCATGGTCTGCGCAAGGATGCTTTCCTCATTATAACACGGAACGACGATTGAAAGACTGGGGGCGTCGGTCATGGCTGGCATTCTCATGATGGGAATGCGGCGGTTGGCCTTCAAGCAACTTCCATGATCCCTGTCAGGGCGGATTGACGTGAAGCATGCCGGACAGCGCTGACCTTATGCGATGATAGGGCTGGCAGATTGTCGTTGATTCACCCCGCCCGAAACCGATTATCACCGTTGCGAGCCTGCTCATGAATTTTTTCTCCCGCGCCAAAGCCCAGTTCGCGAGCGATGTGCCTCGGCTTGGTTTTGCGGTGGTTTTAACAGTCCTATTTCTTGTCCTGGCAGCGATCGGAGCCTATCATCACGAGTTGTGGCGGGACGAGATGCAGGCGTGGCTCATTGCCCGGGATGTGCCGAACATCTCGGCTTTGCTCGAACAGACACACTATGAAGGCCATCCCCCGCTCTGGATTCTATTGTTGCGCCCGCTGACTTTTTTGACCCATCGCCCGGAAGCGATGCAGGTTCTGACCTGGGTGCTTGCTGGCGCCACGATTTTTATCATTTCCTATTACGCGCCGTTCAGTCGCCTGCTGAAGACACTCCTCGTCTGCAATTATTATCTGTTGTTTGAGTATGGCATTGTCTGCCGGAATTATCTCCCCGGCATTCTTGCCTTGTCCGTGGCCTGCATTTTTTTCCCTTCGGCCCAAGAGCGGCCCTGGCCCTTCGTAATTTCGCTCGTCGTGGCGGCATTCTCCAGTGTCCACAGCTTGATTGTCGCTGTTGCGATGGCGGCGGCTTTTTGGGGGAGTTGGGCGTGGAGCGCTTTCCGGTCGGAAAAAGAGCGGAATATGGAGGGGAAGGCCTTTCGTATTCTGCCGCTGCTGGCCTTCATTGCCGGCACCGGCTGGGCTGTCTATTTTGTCATTCCCCGGGCGGACACCTTTTATCCTTCTGCTGCCGGCTGGCACTTCCATTGGCATCCTGACCTAATGGCGGGCGTATCGTGGGCGTTTGTCTGGTCGCACTTTCCGTGGCCGAGACCTCCCGGTTTTTTCTGGATTCCACCATGGCAGACGCCGTTTCCCTCATTCGATCCCAATCTGGCCTTTGTTCTTTCGGCTATACTTTTTTTTGGAGCGATTTTTCTACTGAGACGACACCTTGAGGCGCTCTTAATCTATATTGTTGGGACAATCGGCGTGGCGGCGTTTCTCTATACCAAATACCTCGGTTTCAGCCGGCACTCGGGGTTTCTATTTCTCACGTTCCTGTTCGCTTTATGGATGAAAAAAACAACAGACGCTTCCCGGGGACCCCCCCGTGCCGCCTGGATGGACTCGATCGGGGAGGTCGTCTTCTTTGTCATGCTCGCCATGCAAGCGATCACCGGCTTATGGGCCTTCAGGGAGGATTACCAACGGCCTTTTTCCTGCGGGAAAGAGGTGGCGGAATTTATCACGGATCACCATCTTCAAAACGAGTTTATCGCGGCCGGGTGGGATTGGTCGGGATCGACGGTGGCCGGGTATTTGAACCGATCCCTCTACTATCCCAACACCCGGCATTATGGTAGCTTTACCCACTGGGACACGCAGCGGGATCAAAACGTTGAGGACGAAGAGTTCTTCCGGCGCGCCGCTAACGAGGCGAAAGGCGCATCGATGGTGATCGTGCTCGATCACCCCTTGGACGATAAGTTCATGCAGGCCCACGGCATCCAGTTGCTCGCCCGATTCGAGGGATCCCTGACCTCATTCGAGGACTATTATGTGCATTTCTTTTCGGGAAAACCGACCATCTCCGCGGTGGATGCGGCGGCAGGAGTCCACGGCGGTGGAAACCTGGCGAATACCTCGAAATAAAACCCTGTTTCTGACGGATGGGGGCCGTTTTTGAATGTGCTGGTTCAGCCTCTGAACAGCCCATTTGGATTTACGGCTGCGGCTTCTTGATCAGTTTGGCTCCGGCCCAGTCGGCGTGATCACAATGATTTCCGTCCCCTGCGTCCGTCACCACCAGCTTAAGGATCGCGGCTCCGGAAACATCGATCCTGAGCCTTTTCGGCGGATCACCGGCGTGCAATATCTTGGACTCGTATGTCTTTCGGTTGTCCACCCAGACCTCAAATGTCACGCTTCCAATCCCTCCGATTTGGGAGTCATCGACCCCGATATCCGACTCGAAGGAACGGTAGCCGCCGTTGAGGTCGAAGTGTATTTCCGATGACGCGTGAGTCCCCAATCCGAAGGAGTATTTACGTCCTTGCAGCATCAAGGGGGTTTGGTCGAAAGACTGGTCGAACCGCAAGGTGCCGTACGATTGTTGCACCGAGGCTGGCTCAAGTGCGCTCAGCCAAATAAACGCCGGCGGGGCCTCGTTCGCCTGATCTTGCGAAATTTCTTCCATGTTGCGCTCGCGAACATCGTAAACGGAATAGCGCATCCCAAGGCAACTTTGATCGTAAATCACCCGGTAGCGGCGGGCCCAGGCTGTACGATCCACATGATAAAGTCCTTCTTCCTCCGGCCCCACCAGAACGTATGTGACCGCAACATTTTTGATCAAAGCGGGATTGAACTCCCGGTAAACCCGGGCAACCAGCTGCTCTGTTTCCTCATCCGCAAATCCTGTCGCCCTTGTGTAAGCGCCGTTGACCACCCGCCGTCCGGCGAGGGCCGGTACCAGGTGAACGGTCGAATTTGCCGTCAGGAACACAGCATCCTTTGGCGTGTTGATCCTGATCCATTCGGCCACGAGACGGTCACCGGCGCTGAAGAGCTCTTCCGGCTGGCGCTGGTATCTGATCGTCCATTCGATCGCCGTCGGTATAAGTGCGCTGAGTGACACCAGCAAGCAGGCGATAAATTTCAGCCCCGAGGATTTTTTCCAGCAGAAGGACAGAAGCCGTCCTGCATAAATGCAGAAAACCAGATCCAAATAGAGGAAGAACTTGTTACTATCGCCCCAGTTTGGAGTGAATCGATAAAAATTGATCACCGCGAAATAAAACCCGGTCACGGCCAGCAGGATGAACAACCCAACTTCTCTCCGCCGTTCCCGCTCCGAGCCTCGCATCCAGTAGCCAAGGGAAAAAAATGCGCCAAGCAGGCCGAGCGCTGGTTGCAGGCCGGCGGCGCGAAGCCAGAACCAGGCTCTCTGCAAATGCAGAAAACGGGGGATTTCCGGCAATGAGCCCAGTTGCTGGGCGACGTCAAAACCGGAGAATCCAGCGGTTTTTTTTTGGGAAAAAATAAAGCCCAGCTGCAGTCCGATCGGAATCATGGCCAGACATACGGCGATGATTTTAAACAATGTGTGGGGCGATCGGCTTTCTCGACTGGAAGAAGGGACGGCTTTAGGCAAATCCCCGGCCGGTTTGGCCCGCCCGATGGGATCATCAGCCACGGTCAGCCGGATCAATCGGGTGACAAACCCGTTGCGAGGGGGCCTCGGTGAAGGCGTCATTCGCGCGGGCGGCGTTCGCTCAAACCACACCATCAGTCCGGCCAGTGGGCCCAGAATCAGGAAAGTGTGCATGTGAAACAGCGGCAGAAAGGCGATCAGTCCAAGAAGAAAGTAGGTGGTTCGATCGGTCACCGTCTGTTCGGAATACCTCCGGTACATGGCTGCCAGAACGAGCATGGCTAGAGGAAACCCGAACAGGAACGGCAGCTGCGGCTGGAAATAATCAATGATGACGTTAAGAAAATTATAGTAAGGGTAGGTGAGATGGTCCGAGACGCTCTGCCATGAGCTAAGCGACAAAGGCACGCTGCCGGACGGATATCCGGCGAGGCCGAACGCCAGATTGACGATGCCGATGTGGCCGAAGAAAAACAAAAATCCTGCGAAGAGGGTGGCGGAGCGGGTCTTAAGGACGGAGTAGAGAAAGTGGCAGGTCAGGGAGCAAAGCGCGAAGGCGAACAAAACCATTGGGATCTTGAGGCTGTAAAAAAGAGAAAAACCTCCCCGGCACAGGATGGCGGAAAAGAAATCGGCCATGAAATGATAGCTCAGCTTGGCGACGGCCGATTGCGGATTCAGCGGAGGAAAGATGTTCTGCTCCAAGAAGGCGGACACCGTGCCCATATGGAAGGCCAGGTCCTGGGTGTTGCCGCGAAACAGGATATCGCCGTTGCCATTGATCCAGACGCAGACGGCAAAATAAAGGGTGACCAGAAAAGTCGGAACAAAGCTTGCCTGCCAGAATCGTTTGTCGACGGTGCAGAGCGACGCAAACCAGGCGAGATTTCGCCGCCGGAATCTCCAGGCGTAAAGGTTGAAGCCAAGCATAAGTCCCGTGACGCCGATGACCGCGCCGGGATTGAATCCGAACGCCAGCGAGAGGAGGAAGACGGCCCAGGTGCTCCAGAAACAGCCGAGAATGACGGCGGAGGCCAGGCGCACGAGGAAGTCGCCGCGACTGATCGAGAATTCCTCGTCGATCACAAAGCCCAACCACACAAGACAAGATAAAAACAGGATGCTGAGCATGATCGTATCCCGGGTTTCAGCCGTTCAAAATTGTCTCCTGAAACGCGCCATCGGTGTGTGGACACGCCGCTGCCTTTCGCAAAGCCCTGATTCACGGATGCTCATTGCCCGAAGAGGTAGCGCCGCAAATCCAATGCATCAAGGGCGGCGTGGCGTTCATCGGTCCACACAATGGTGCTGCCTGGTGGCTCGGGCGCATATTCCGTCAAAGTGCGCTTGACCCGGCCATCGTCCTCCTCGGCGGGCAGCCACGCTGTGATCCGGGCGAGCTGTTCCGGACGGCAGAGCAGAATATATTGGGTGTTGGTTGCATCCCAGTCGCGTGTTTCGGCGGTGCTGCTGATTTCGGTGAAAACGTTGAGGGCCGACCAGCCCAGACTGTGCGCCGTCGCACCTATGATCGGGAAGAGCGTACTGTAGCGATTTGTGGCGTGGATCGCGAGCAGCCCATGCCGGTTGTCCAGCCGAGAAAAATAGGCCGCCAGTGCCTCGCGTGTCAGCAGGTGCGCAGGAATTCCATCCCCGGTGAAAGCATCGATGACAATGAGGTCGTAGTCGGTGTGTGATGCCTCAAGGCCTTTCCGCCCATCCCTCTGCTGAATATTAATCTGACCGCGGGAATCCGAAATATACGTGAAAAAGTCGCGCGCGATGCGGATTGCCTTGGGATCGATGTCCCAGAAGTCGATGCTGTCACCCGGGCGGGCATAAGCGGCCAGGGTACCGGCGCCGAGGCCGACGACACTCATTCGGAAGGAGGGATGGGCCTTTTGCAGTTCCTCGATCATCCGGCCGACACCAGTGCTCTCACTGTAATAAAGGGTCGGTCGGCGCCGGGTCACGGCATCGGTGGTGATTTGCGAGCCGTGCGTGGTGGTCTCGTTGGAAAGAACCAATCCGTTTTCCTCGAATCTCAGGGTTGTGCAGCCGTAGATGTTGCGGAAGCGCCGGACGCGGATCGTTCCGGCGGCCCCAGCTTGCGTTTGCTGCCAGGCCACGCCGGCGATGGGTGCGGCCACGATCACGATTACGATCGCCATCGTCAGCCCGTCACGGCGGGCGATCAGACGCAGCAGCCCCAGGGTCAGGAAGACACAGGAAACAATGAGGAATTCCGAGGGGCGCAGGAAGAGGACCGGTGCGCCCAGACTGGCAAACAGGCCGCCCAGCACGCCGCCCGCGGCCAGTGCCAGATAAAAGAAATCAAACCGTTCCCGGGGGCGGCTGTCATGGATAAGACCGTTACCAAAGAAACTGCCGGCGGCCGTCAGCGATATCAGCCAGAATGTTGCCCCGCCGTTGACGGTGGCGTTGCTCACGCCCTTGGTTAGCATGAACCCGGTGAGACTGATCGCGAGCCAGCCAAGGCAGATCAGAGTGAAGCGCGGCTGCCACCGACCGGAAAATATGACAAGAAAGCTCAGGAGATAGGCGCCGAAGGGGCCTACCCACGCCAGCGGATTGGAGCCGATTTCCGCGGCTAGATGATGGGTCGCGCCCAGCATGCCCAGACAGGTAAGGGCGCTCAAGCCCGTCCATTTTGCAACCTGGGGCAATGTGATCGGTTCGGAAACCGATTCAGCTGCGGGAGAAGAATCACTGCAACGCAGATAGGCCAGGCTGCCTGCGCTGATCAAGGCCGCGAGTGCCCACAGCAATCCATGCCAGAGCATGATCTGATCCGAGAGGTTGATGGCCCGTTCGATGGTGAAGGGATAGAGCAGCACGGCGGCAAGACCGCCGGCATTTGAAAACGCGTAAAGATAATAAGGCACCGGCTGTCCCTGGCGCCGCAGCCAGCCGTGCATCAATGGCGCCATGCTGAAAAGCAGAATCATCGCGGGCAGGGTCGCCAGCGCCAGGGTGCACACAATCCCACCGAGTCCCGTCCAAGGGCTTTGGTACACCCAGTTGAGCCGGCCGGACAATGCTCCGATTAACGCGAGACTGGCCGTGGCCGTCACTTGCGTGAGCGGGCGGCGCTTGAGCAGCCAGATCGCCCAGATGTAGGCCAGTAACAGAGCCAGCTGAAAATAAAGCATTACGCCAAGCCAGGTCGGTGCGGCGCCGCCCTGTACCGGCAGCAACAATTTACCCACCAGGGGCTGCACCGTGAAGGACAGGAATGACGCCAGCGGCACAATGGCGATCACGATCCAGAAAAGCACCCTGGGGAAAAAAGTGGCCGGAATGAAAAGGCTTTTGAGGTTGTGCAGGGGTTTCATGGATGGGACGTCGGGGGTGCGTAAAAAGCTGCTTCATTATTGCACTCGATCGCTCAGGCTGTTTGCAGGTGGAGAAGTGGATGCGGGCACATCGTCACGCAGCGGAAGGACTGGCACACTTGCCATGGAGTCGTCTTTCGCGTTTGCCGGCGGCCGGCCGAGACCGGCCGCAAGAGCCAGGGCCGACTTGAACGGCGAGGCCGCGATCGATGGATAGGCTTCGCACGGCGTCCAGCAATTCGGGCAGCGGGCCTCGGCCACCGCGCGGCGGACGCCATCGCGCCGGGCGGCCTCGATGATCGGCATGAAGGCATAGCCGGAGTTGCGAACATTGCCCAGCGGCTTGTCCCAGATTGTGCAAGGGTACACCGCCCCTTTTTCGGACAGATACACGCTGGAAAGCAGTGCGGAGCAGTGGATGTTGGTCCGGCCTTGCGCCAGATACCGCATCGCTTCTGCGCGATAAATGCGCTCAATCGCCCGCATGGCCGTCGTGCCGCTGCGTTTGGGCTTGGCGGCGGCCAGACGCAGCGCCGCAGCAATTTCGCCCCGGTGGGCCGCGCCGCCAAAGCCGTCGCCCTGGGTCTTTGCGGCGGTGTTGCCGTAATAATGCTGCGAGAAATGAGGGATGTTGAGATGCAGGGTGCTCCAGTCGATCAGCGGTTCCGAGCGCTCGGCGAGCGCGTCGTTGAGCGAGGCAAACGTTCGTTCGACCAGCTCCGATGTGGTGAAGCCGCATGAAGCCTTATGCCCGTGCAAAGTCATGCCGACGAAGACGTGCTCTGCCCCGAGCAGGCGGCGCAGCGCCGCGAAAGTGTCGATCGCATGGGCGAAATCGTTGCGAATGCCGCGCAGCCGGTCATTGAGCTCGGGTGGACCGTCAATCGAGACGGAAACGACGAGGCGAGCCCGCACGGTCCGTTTGATTTCCGCCGCGGCCTGCTCGATCCGCTTGGTTGCGATGCCGTTGGTCGGAAAATGTACTAGCAGCAGGTCGGGGCAGGCCTCGGCGAACGCCTGGATCACCTGCACGAAATCGGGCCGGTCGGTCGGCTCGCCGCCGGTGAAATCAATCCACTGGAAAAACGGGTTGGCCGTTGCAATGGATTTCACCTCCTCCAGCGAAAGTTCGCCGTCGAGGCCGCCGGGCGTTTCTTTCACCTTCCAGATATCGCAATAGACGCAGCGCGAATAGCAGCGCTTGGTGACGACAAAATTGAGCTTGGTCGGACGGCCTTCCAGGCCGGCGGCGGCGCTGGCGGTGCGCAATGCGAGCTGGCTCCACGAGTAAAGCTTGGTGCTCATGGCGACAAGGGCGGCGCCGACCTGCCCGCCGGGGTGGCTGCTCCCTTCGATTCGGTTTGCTCCGCTTTGGGCGGCTGGGGTGCTAGGGCCTCGGCAGCGAGCTTATCAACATCGACGGGCGGACCATGGATCTTCCCCTGGCCGCCCATCACCGTGCGGGCGTAAGCGGTATCGAGGCGGAACAGCGCGAACTGGACCGCCTCGGCATTTTTGCGAGCCGCGACGGTCGCATGGGTATCGAGAACGAGCTGCCGCCAAGGATCCGCAAAGCGTGACTCGCAATTCACCCAATAGTCCCAGTGCAGATAAATTCCCCCCGGATATTGGTCCACCAGCTGGTTCAGGTCGGTGCGTACCTCGTTCTCCATGTCGTCGAACTGCGCGGCATTGCGCCCGAGCATGTTCCAAACGCACGGGTCGGTGGAGATGACGAGCGCCCCGGTGGGCAGCCTGGCCGCTGCTTCGCGGATAAATTCAATATCGGCCCGCGCCTGGTTCGATTCGCGGCCGCGAGTCGGAACATAATGCATGGTGGCTACCCAGTTCATAACGAGAGCCGCACCGAACAAACCGAGCATCGGCGGCTGCCGGCGCAACAAAGCGAACAATGCCGACGCGCCAATACCCGCAAAAAGCGCCACTGGCACTGCCGACACCACCGCATAGCGGGAGCTGGCCCCATACCAATAGCCGCCGGCGTAAAAAAGCACAAACGTGCCCCATGAAAGAAGAAACCAAAGGCTCAGTCCAAGCACGAGGCGTCTTTGGCAAAGAACCGCCCATCCCAGTCCGGCGAGTGCCAGCACGGTGCCCCCGAGAGGAAACCATTTTCCCTGGACAAAATAACCCGCGTTGCTGCTCAAGTTTTTGGCCAGAAAGGCCACGTCGAAACGCCGGCCGTCGGTCGCGCCCCAGTTCTCCGTGTGCACGGACCATAGTTGGAGCAATGTCGGTGTCACCAGCGCCAGCGAAAGGGCAAATGCCGCCCAAGTGGTCCGGTCTTCGAGGAATTTCCGGTCCGCCGCCCAGAGCAGGCTCGCGGCCACGGGATAAACGAGCAGCGATTCGGGACGAAAATAGGCTGCGAAGGCGGCGGTCGTTGCGAGGAGGAGGCCGGTGACTGGCGAGCTTTCGCCGGTGGCCGGGTTAAGCGAGCGGGCGTGAAGACACACCGCGAAAAAGAGGGCTGCGACGGTCGCCGCCGCGCTCGGCTCCACCGCGGCTGTCCGACCCCACCAAAGGACCAGCGGCGTGAATAGAAAGCAAAGCGTCGCAGCGATCGGGGCACCCATGGGAAGCGCCCATGTTGACAGTACCAGTGCGAAATAAAGTACCGTAGCAGTGAATCCGACCATTACCCTGACGGTTGTCTGAGCCACATTCTCCGAGGCTCCAAACAGACTGAAGGCCCACGAAAGCAAATAGGGTTGTCCGTTGGGTTGCTTGTTCACCGACGCATCATGTACGACAAAATCTCCATATTCGGCATCAGCATGGCTGGCGTATTCCGCCCGGCCGGTGTGGGCAATCGTCTGGCCGATTTGCATGTAGATATGCTCGTCGTAAAAGATACGGTTGGTATCGGGGGCCAGTCCGCAGGCGAAATAGCCGAGTACGCCCAAGCCGAGGCCGGTGAGCAGATGCCGGCGGCCAAGCAAACGCCCCAAAGGTGTGGCTATCCCGGCAAGGCCTGCCGCGCCTAGCGCCAGGCAGGCATGCATGCCCCAAACGGTTGTCACCGGAACCCAGGCGCGCTGTTCGTCCAGCGTATGTTCGCTCACGAGGCGATAAGCCCAGAAGGCCATGAGTCCCAGGGCCGCGAGACAAAACCAAGGCCATGAAAGGCGGAGCCAGCGGGGGGCTGGGGCCAGACAGGGTTGAGTGGAAGCCGGGGAAGAGAGGTCCATCACGGGTTCGTCAGGTTTGGGCCTTGTGATTGGCCGTGTCGCATTTTGTCAGCAAGGCCGAGCCAAGTGCAAGATGTTGCACACCACTCTCCAGCCACGCTTCGACGACGCCCGCGCCGTCGTCGGACATGGGTTTGCCGTGCATGTTAAGGCTGGTGTTGATGATGGCGCCGGTGCCGGTGAGCGCCTTCACCCGGGTGAGCAGGCGATACCATGGATCGGCTTCGTCTGGCTCCACCATCTGCGGGCGGCACGAACCGTCGGGGCCGGTGGCGCCGGCTAGCGCGGCACGACCTTGCGGCGTGGTGAGAAATCCTCCGGTCATATGGCGGTTGATGTCGCGCGGTCCGCGAAAGTCGGCGAGTAGCTCCGGCGCCTCGGAAAGTAAAATGGCCGGGCAAAAGGGTTGGTACCAGACCCGGCGCTTCAGCCGGAGATTGAGGTCATCGCGGGCGGCGATGTTGTCGGCACGGGCCACGATGCTACGGGCGCCGAGCGCGCGGGCGCCGAGTTCCATCCTGCCCTGGGCCCACATGACAATTTCGCCGGCCGCAACACGTTCGGCGACGGCTTGCGCGATGTCCATGGGCTGGGTCAACGTGGCCGAGGCCTCGCGGGCAATGCGCTTGGCATCGCGGCCGAGGTCGCCGTGGTCGAGGCCGAGTCGGAAATCTGAAAAGGGAACCGGCCGCTGTCCGGTGACCTTTTTCCAGGTGGCCAGCGCAGCTCCCAAGGCTAGGCCGCCGTCGCCCATGGCCGGGCATACTTCGAGGCGGGTGACGCCGGGCGTGGTCCGGATGAGACGATTGACCTTGATGTTCGAAGCGACGCCGCCGGCATAGCCGAAGGCGCCGCATCCGGTCGCCTCGACCAAAAGGCTGAAAAAACGTGGCACGATCTGCTCCAGTGTCTGCTGCGCCATCCGGCAGACCGATTCGCGTGGCGTGCACCAGATGACGCGCGCCACTTCACGGGCCATGCGCGAGGGTGGAATCGAGCAGCGTAGCACCGGCAGGCCGCGGTGGTCGGGCTTGAGCGAGAACCATTTCAAAAATAAATTTTTTTCGAGCGGGACATCGGCGGCGTAGGTGGCCAGGGCCATGACCTTGCCCTCGTCCTCCAGCGGGCGCATTTGCAGCTCGTTGGTGACATGCTCGAAAAACAGGCCCAGCGAGGCGGAGCCGGGAATCGAGATGAGCGGCGTGAGTTCGCCGTTTGCCTCGGTCCAGCGCCAGACCGAGCCGGATTCGCCGTCGCCGATGCCGTCCAGCGTGACGATTAAGGCATCCTCGCCCCATTTCGGCCAGAATGCCGCCGAAGCCGCGTGCGCAGCATGATGGTCGACGAGGAAAACGTCCCTTGAGGATACTTTTAAATCGGCGGCCAGCGCGTGACGGGCCCAGCGGCGCAGCAGGGAATTGGTCGGCCGCTGGGTAAGGAAATATTTTGTGCGCAGGGTCAGCCCGTGCAACGGCCCGGGCGGGACGAGGCGCCGGCGCAGCTGATAATAATTCTCCTTCATCCAGGGAAACTGGCGGGTGAGGGCCTTGGCTGGATCCGAGGTTGTGATGGCCCAGGCCAGCCGCCGGCCTTCCGCGGCCTGCCGCATCGCAGCAAGCGCGCGCCGGGGCAGGCCGACGTCAAGTTTGCGTCCGCTCAGGCGTTCTTCGTTCAGAGCCAGGGCGACTTTTCCTTCGATGACGAGGGCGGCACCGGCATCGTGGCCGTCCCATACGCCAATCACGGCGTCATAGGATGGGCTCATGCAGTCCGGGCGGCGGTTTTTTTACGGCGGGAAAGTCCTTCCAGCAGACGCCAGCCATATGCGAGCCAGGTGCCGGGGCGGTGGAGTGAGATTTTGGAATAACCGGCGGCGCGCGGCCGTTCATGGGTCGGCACCTCGGCGATCCGGTAGCCGAGGGCGAGCGAAGCCATGATCATTTCCATTTCAATGGTGGTGTGGCGCGAATGCAGGTCGAGCCGGCGAAACACTTCGGTGCGGATGGCGCGAAAGCCGTTCTGCGAGTCCGACAGGCGGCTGTTGAAGCGCCGGTTTATCAGGTAGGTGATCAAGGCGGATCCGGCCAGGCGGAGAAGTTCATCGCCGCCGCCGTGGAGTTCGTCGGAACCGCCGAGCTGGCGAGAGCCGGTCACATGGTCGGCCCGGCCATTCTTGATCGGTGCAACCAGAAGGGGAATATCAATGGGATCGTGCGAACCATCAGCGTCGACGAAGACGCAAATCGGGGTCTTCACGCTTTCGACGGCGAGGCGCAAGGCTGCCCCTTTGCCCAGGCCCTTGTCGCGCACGACCAGGGCTCCGGCCTCGGCGGCCACTTCGGCGGTGCGGTCGGTTGAACCGCCTTCGACGACAATGACCTTGGCTGCGTAAATGAGACACTCACGCACCACGGTGCCGATGGTGGCGGCTTCGTTGCGAGCGGGTATGATGGCGGTCACTTCACAGTCAGGCCGGATTTCCCGGTTGAGCAGATCGGTCGTTTTCGTGCGACCCTGGCGCAGCATGCGTCGTGCGCGCAAAAGCACGAAAAGATCCTCGTCCTTGCCGAAACAAAGCGGAGCACTTTCCTCGACGGGGGTGGGACTGGGCGGCAGTTCAGGCGTGACCACGCCGCCCTGCAAGGAGCGGGGCCGGGCCAGAAAGGCGCTGCGGGTATGGGTCAAGCCAAAGATGGTCATGGCGGGTGGTCGTCGGGCGAGCCGATCAAGAACTACCAGGTAAAGAAAATACCTCGATTATAGGTGGTGGTGTCCGGCGAAAAAGGAGGCGGATTACTGACTAGGGTCTTATTAAAATAATAAGTTCGGTTGGTGGGCGGGTAATAGACTCCCGTGTTGGTGTTTTGAAATTGTGAGTTGAATGCGGTGGACTCGAAAAGACGGCCATTGGAGCCATAAAAATTCACTGTGGTGTTGTTGGTGCTCCAATTTTCAAGGAAGCGGACGAGATTGTGACCACCGCCGCTATAGGCATAATTGCCCGAGGTGTCTTCTTCGGTATTGCCGGTCAAAATACCCGCCCCGATCGTCACCGTGCTTGCAGGGACGACACGAGTATTGATGGTGTCCAAAGGATTATGATCCGCGTTGACGGTCGCGTCATTCCAACTTGAGGAGAGCACGGTGACTTGGTCGGCCATGAGCATGGAAGGATTGACGCTGCCCGTGGAAGTAGGGTTGCCGGTGGACGGATCGATCGCGAGCGTATCATTCGTGGAGGTTGTCGTATTGTAGTTTCCTTTGACGTAAAGCCCCCCGTTGGTCGCCACGGAAAATCCGGTTGGGGTCCATGTGCCAGTATAACCGGCAGGAGGCAATGCCCCCGGGGTGGTCGTTCCATTGACAAGGCGAACCCCGGCGAGACTGCTGGTGGTCGAGTCGGCAAGGTAAACGTAAAGCATGCCGTTAAAACTGGGATTGTGAGCATTGATCGCAGTTGTGAGCTGGCTCACGTCGATTTGAGTAATCGCCACGTTCTTGCCTTCGCGCAGGTCGTACATGCCTCCTGAAGGTTGTGAGATGGCGGCGGCATAGGTGCTGGTTACGTCTGATGTTGTGCCATCGGAGGCCACCTGGCTGACGGTATTCGTGCCATTGGCATGAACAGTGACGATCAGGCCGGCCTTGTTATAGGCCCGCAAATTGGAGATCGTTGGATCATCTGTCGTTGCCGCCAGGGTACTGGCGACATTGACGCCGGGATAATCTGCAGCATAGTTGTACCCGCTGGCAGCTTCACTTCCCACCACATTAGGCGGAGGGACGATCTGGGCGCGATAGACGTTGTTGGCTGCTGCGGCCAATTGAGTGCCATAATTGGTTGCGTCACCAAGTGGATCGGCGGTGATTTTTCCAAAAAGATTGCTATAGGTTGTGCCGGTATTGTAGTCAGCCCCGTATTCCGACGCGATGGCTGATGCATCCAGTCCGCCGAGCAGGTTCAAGGACTCTTTCATGGTTGAGACCTGGGTTGAATTCGTGGTCAGCCGGCTGCCGTCGGCGCCCGTCGGGGGTGTCAACTGGGTGACTCCATCCAGAAGCGTGCCAGTGGACCCCGTGGCATTGAGGGACGTTCCCGAGCCGGCGAGATACAGGAGGTTGGCATTCACATTCAGGCTGCCTGTCTGGCCGGTTCTGGTTCCAATATAAATGCCCCCGTTGGCGGCAATATCGCCATTAATGGTCACATTGCCGCTGGGCGCAAACTCCAGGTCGCCTTGGGCGAAAATATTGTATTGAAAGATGGAGGTGCTGGAATTGTTCATGTGCCGGCCTTCCCTCACGTCGATGCCACCGCCCACCGGGGCTTTGGTTGAGCTCACTTCCACCTCGATGGTAAAATAATAATAGCTGCCGGTTTCATTTACCGCGTTGCCCGTGTTGATGGTGCCCGTGGCGTTGGGGCCCCAGGAAATCGAGCGCTTCACGATCCAATTTTCCGGGGCTGCCTGATCAATGGCGGAAAAGGCTGTTCGTATGGTTGTGGGGGTGCAGGCCGTGCCCTCAGTCGGAGAGTAATCGGCAATGTCGCTGAGCGATGCAGCCACCTGGCCGAAAGCCACTTGCGATAACATCGCGTTTTTCACGCGATAATACATATATTCCAGCTCGCTGTCCGCCACCGTCTTGGCTCGGGCCGCATACTCGTTTCTTTGCGACAACCGGTATGAGTTAAGGCTCATGCTATATATGGCACAGGCCACTAACGCAATGGCGGCGGTAAAAAACAGCGTGGAGAGCAGTATGCTGCCGCGTATGAATTTCGTTTTTGAAGCCATCGGGTACGGCGTTTTGCTCAATCGAGCGGGATAATGGTGGTCGTACCCTTGGTCGTGGTGGAACCCTTGGTCGTGGTGAAGCCGATAGTGGTGGTAGAACCCGCGGTGGAGGTGGAACCCGCGGTGGAGGTGGAACCTTTCGTCGTGGTGCCCGCGGTCGAGGTGGAACCCTTGGTCGTGGTGCCCGCGGTGGTCGTACCCGCGGTGGTGGTGGAGCCCTTGGTGGTGGTGGAGCCCTTGGTGGTGGTGGAGCCGGCGGTGGTGGTTCCTTTCGTCGTGGTGGAACCCGCGGTGGTGGTGCCTGCCGTGGTGGTTCCTTTCGTCGTGGTGGAACCCTTGGTCGTGGTGCCCGCGGTGGTTGTGCCGGCGGTGGTGGTGGAGCCGGCCGTGCTGGTAGAGCCCTTGGTGGTGGAGGAGCCGGCCGTGCTGGTAGAGCCCTTGGTGGTGGTGGAGCCCTTGGTGGTGGTGGAGCCAGCCGTGGTAGTGGAGCCAGCCGTGGTAGTGGAGCCAGCCGTGGTGGTGGAACCGGCGGTGGTGGTAGAGTACGTCTGGTGGTACGGTGGGGAAGGGCCCGGTGTGACGTTCAAGGGATTGCCTGATTTGGGCATGACCAACCCTTCGGCGTAATCAGTCTGATAATACGCAGAGCTGCCCCCCAGCAGGCTTGGAACGATGCTTTTCTGGGCGGCCATATAGCTGGATTGCCAGCTGATGGCCGGCTCAAATAATGTTCCATCGTTCGGATTGACGGCGGGCACTTGGGCGAAAAGATAACGGTTGGCTGCGGGAATGTTCCTGGAAAGAATAACGGGCGCAAATTCCCCTGTGAGGGATGCGACGTTGATGCCGGGATACCAAAGGGGATACCAGATCAGCTCATTCAGGGTGGCGCTGTAGCTTGGGTTGGGATTGGGCGTGGCGGTCGAATATTGGCGCCCGCGCTGGATGGTAACCACGGCGCCCGCAGAAAGGGGAAGTAGCTTGGTGAGATCGACGGGGCCCTTATTGTACAGCACCGCAGCATCCGACATATTTTCATCCAAAGTCACAGTCACTGTGCCGGTGGTGCCGCCATCCGCTAGATTCGACGGGCCGGTAATTTTCACTCCGCCACAATCGCCGCTGGTTTCACCCATTTTCACTGCATCGAGTAAAAGATAATCGCCGACCACAATCTTATCATCAGCGGTAATGTTAATGGAAATAGAGTTTGTGGTGAACGAGGCCGAAGTAATCGTGGTTGAAGTCTGGGCTGGCGGCCCCTCACTGACGCGATAAGAAATTGTGCCATAGCGTGTCGGAGTTGTTGTGGGCGAGGGATCGCTGAAGTAGTCGCCGCTGTTCGTGTTGAGGCTGCCATCGGTGTTGGGGCTGGAAAATCCATTGCTGGTCTGAGAGGTGTCATTGATGATCACTTGCGAGAGCTCGCGATTGAGATGTTCCTGAGTCCAGCGAGTATGGGTGGTCGCATCTGCCGACGTTTCACTTCTCCAGGCCATTTTGGCTTCGACCACCAAGAGAGTCCCGACGGCGGCCAGAACGA